>Ga0181568_10001716_pt1 | contig 19976 bp, 18 predicted proteins | sample 101ome_20_FD_133758 | JGI IMG/M metagenome (GOLD analysis project Ga0181568, IMG submission 133758) | Coastal salt marsh microbial communities from the Groves Creek Marsh, Skidaway Island, Georgia - 101404AT metaG (megahit assembly) | ecosystem: Environmental > Aquatic > Marine > Intertidal...
ATACCTCCCGCTGCATGCTCATGCCAATTGCCGGCATCTCCATCGTCATGCCCATCAACGCCGTTTCTATATCCGCATACGCTTCCTCCCCGCCGAGAGCGATCGCATAAGAATCAAAGATCTTTTGAGCCGCTGGTTCGATCTCCGCTACCGCCAAGGATGCTGAGAAGACCGATGCGATAGAAAGAAAGTAAAATGCTGGAATTCGAAATGTCTTCCTCATCAGACTCAATTTATCCGGTGAAATCAGTTTTGCCGCAAGATCCATTTTTGGGCTGCTTCTATGACGTTGTCCCGACCTTGACGGAGACGGGCGGGCGACAACTCAACTCTGAAATCCGGATCCACCCCGACACCCTCAATCCGGGTCCCCTTAGCCGTTCCGTAATCCGCTATCGCCATTTGGAGAAAGTAGCGATTGGGCAATCTCTTGAAAACGGAAGGCAATGCCGCCCCCGGGGTTCGGCTTCCGAAAACGCGCCCTCGCCCGGTTTCCTTCATATCGGCCGCGAAAATTTCGCTCGTTGAAATTGAATTGTTGTCGACCAAAATCGCCAACGGCCCCAGGAAAGCTCCCTTTTGCGGATAGACATTGTAGTTCAGGTGACCTTGCCGCAGTCGCATTGTTCCCATTAGGTACTCATCGTCCACCAGCATTCCCGCCAACCCTGTCGCCATAAGTCCAATACCACCCGGGTTTCCGCGAATATCGATAATCAGTCCCTTCACGCTTTCGTCGATCGACTTGATGTATGTTCGGATTTCCTCCATCAGGCTAGGCACCCATAAGTTGAAGCGGATATAGGCGACATCGTTCTCAAGGATTCGTTTTTCGAATTCGATGGGCGACTCTCCCATGTTTCCCAACGGAAGGGACATGCGCCCTGAATACTCTTGGAGCTCGATCGAATACGAACGCGTCCTGCCAAACCGAGTGGGTTTGACGAGGAGTTCGATCTTCCTCCCAGGCGGGCCGTACAATCGATTCTCAATCGCTTTCAGAAAATAGTAGGGCGCTGTCCGATCAAATACATCGGCCTCATCAACCAACGAGCCCAGGCTCTGAAGCGTAATGTTGTCTACCGACACCAGCTCGTATCCGGGTTCAATGCCATTCAACGCGGCGGCGCTTTCCGGCCGCACTCGGTGGATAATGGGACGATTGCCGACGATCGCGAGAGTGATACCTGAATCACCTCTTTGCCACGGATTTGGCATCAATTCATTGAATGAGGGAGAAATTACCGAGAAATGAGAGTCCCCTAGCTCTCCCAGCATTTCCGAAAGCAACGCATCGAAGTCCTCCCTTTCATCCAGTGCCCCGAGATGGTTTCGATATTTTTCCCCGATCGACCGCCAGTCCTTCCCGCCAAAATCCGGATCATAGTAGCTTTGGGCAATCTCGTCCCAAACGGCTTCGAAAACCGTTTCATAATTGGAATTGGCCCGCAAAGGCATCGCAACTCCAAGGCCAGACAAGCCCAAGAGCCCTATCCCAACCCAGTTTCGCAAAATCCGATGTACCGCCAACATTTTGAACACTCCCCTAGCTTGAGCCCAATAGAAACTTAGTAAAGCGGCGAGTCGCGAACAAAGGTGGGCCTAAGTCGAAAAGGTCTCTTATCCTCATGAAAGCCGAATAGACCGATCCAAGAAACTCAAAATATGTTTTTGGATGAATATTGAAAATCTCTAGGCCGCCAAACATAACTGCGCAGCGCGACACTTATTTTGTCGAAGAGAACCCTGACAAAATGAAGGTTCCCTGGAAAACAATCGCTATGCGAACTTAGGTCGGAAACGATTTGATTACCAAGCTATGCGCTCTGCGTTCATCGCGTCCTCAGCGGTTAAGGCCGCTAATCAATTTTCTCGCGGGCCTCTGCCCTGTACCACGCCACCATTTTTTCCAGCCCTTCACGCAAAGAGGTCTTCGGCTCCCAGCCCAGCCGCGATCGGATCTTTTCGATATTGGCATGGGTCGCTTTTTGATCGCCCGGGCGGGCGGGCAGGATCGCAATGCGAGCTTTCTTTCCCATTATTTCTTCCACCGTTTGAATCGCTCTTCGGGTCGTAAAGCACTGATCCGTCCCTAAATTGAAGATTTCCCCTACCGCTTTGTCCCAATTTTCGATTGTAGTGAGGATTCCCTCACAAATATCCCCCACATAACTATACGAACGCTGGTGATCGAGGCTTCCTTCGAAAAGAGGGAAATCCGAGTCTTCGTCTATTGCACGAATAAGCTTCGGAAATAGCTTCTCCGGTCTCTCACGCTCCCCAAAAACGGAAAACAACCGCAGCGAACAGGCAGGAAATCCCGACAAACGAAAGGCCCCCATCACTTCTAACTCGGCTGCCAGTTTTGTCTCGCCATACCACGAGGCCGGTTTCGGCTCAGCCACCTCCGTATCCATCGCTCTGATTCCATAAACCGATGATGAAGATATGTTTACAAACCGATCAACCCCGCACCGTTGCGATGACTCCAGCAATCGGTGGGTCGCAACGGTATTGTTTCGGTTATAGTCCGCCCAAGAGGTCTTATCAGAGATCCCTGGTTGCCCCGCAAGGTGCACCACGCAATCAGCTCCCCTGATAATATCGTCCAGGGGGTTTACAGCTAAATCCCGCCCCTGAACCCTTACGCCTGACCGATCTAATAATGCTGCGTTGGCTCGCTTGATTTTCGGATCGTAATACTCTGAGAATGAATCGACTCCCGCAACGTCGTGCCCTTTGTCAACCGCACGCAGAGCGAAATTAGTGCCGATGTAGCCAGCGCTTCCTGTAACGAGTATTCGCATCAGCTTCAAAAAGAAGGGTTAAGCTAGCGTGTCCAACCTAAATCCGAGTTAGTAGCTGGTTGGTGCCAAGAGAGAATCGAACTCGGAAAAATTTGGAGGGGGCTTGTCAGAAAGAAATGTGCCGCGGTCCTGGTTCGGCTGTGGCCAGTTAGATTTTAAATCGGGAGATGAGATAGCCAAGGAATCCAATCTGGTGTACGCTGTTTCACGTGCATGGAAAAAGGGGCAGTCTGCCGCCCCGCTCGCAGGGCAAGCTTTTCGCTGCAGGTCCAACAACCTAAATTCCGCAGTAGCGATCGAAGCGCAGCAATCCTTGTGAAGGGATTCGCACCTTCTATTTGATCGTTTCAGTGGAGCGAACTCTCTGTTCGCACTGCAAATTTCTCTATTTGAGGACCTGTCCCCGGCGATGGAGCTCCATCATTGCCGGTTTCCAATGATTGGCGGCGGAATCGAGCTCAACTGCGGAGCAGTTAGATTCAGCCATTGTCCGACACGCTCATAGCCGCTCTGCAAAGAGCTCCACCAGCGATCCGAAACGGAGAGCTTGAGTTCCCGCTGCCTCGAGCTTTTGCACATGCGGGCGGCGATGAAAAGAAACCACCGCCGACTATGGGCTGCTTCCACATGGCGCTCGGGCTCCAAAAGCCTCATGAAAAGATTCCACATGTTGTAGACCAGCAGTTGAAGCTTCGCCGCCAGCGAAGTAACCCTGGCGTTGCGACTGCAGAATCCTGCGAATCCCCACTGGTTCTTAAGCTCGTCGAAGACGTTCTCGCAGTCCGCCCTCTGTCGGTAAAGGTCAACTACCTGCCATGCGTTGGCATCCTTCCCGTCGAGATCGCACACATAGGCCTCGAAGGCGTACTTCTGCCTTTTCCAAAACTCGCCATTGTCTCCGGGAAGCGATTCGCTTTGAAGGCGCCGGCCCAGGATCACCCGCCGCTCGCTCGACCAGCCAAGTAGCTTCAGCCGCGCCTCCGCAAGTTGAAGCACCCCCTGGCTTGCCTCTCCCTGCCAGTCCTCGCAGCGCAGGGCCGCTATGGCCCGCTTCACGTTCCCGGTAAGCTTCAGCTTGAACAGGAAGTTCGGCCGGTCGTCGCTCTCCTCGTGCCACGCCATGATCCGCTCGCTGGCGAACCCAATGTCTCCACGGTTCAGCCACGGCGACTGTCCCATTGACTGGAGGCATTCCTGCATCGCCTCGATCCACTCGCCGCTAGAAGAGCTCCTGCCTGAGCGAAGACGATAGTGGGGGCACAGGCGAGTCCCAGCCACGACAGCGAGCAGCGGGTGGTGGCTGGGCCTCCCTCTCTTTGAGGGGTTGTATCCAACTTCAGCCTGCTCCTGATTCCCGAACCGGGTGACGACAGTGCTGTCCCAGTCCAGAATGAACTTCCGGGGCAGGCACTTCCAGAGCCTCTCGCAGGACTCGTCCACCCAGGCTCGGCCTTCCGGCAGGTCGATACGCGAGAAAAAGCGACGGATGGTGTCGTCGCCAACAATGCGCTCCATCCCGAAAAGCTCGGCGAGGACAGGATCCTGGCGGAGACGGTTGACATGGTTGAAACGCGTGCCTTCGCACAGGGCGGTCAAGGCGAAGCTGCAGAGAATGTCGAAAAGCCTGCTGGCATTGTTGCTAGCCATAGCCACAGGACAGTTCCGCGCGAGGCACTCAAAGAAGCCAGACTCCTTCATGAGAGCGGCCCAGGGAACGAAGCCGCCAAAGGGCGTCAGCGCCTCCGATGAGGGCTCCACTCCCACCTTTCCCGCATAGGTCGAGAAGCTCAATTGGCCTTCACCCGCGGGGTGAACAGAAACTGACGAGTCCATCGATCCGAATCCTTATCGCAGCCAATGGGTTAAGCAATGTTTTTGGATGGATACCAGCCCTCAACTGCGGAATCTAGGATCATTCAGTTTATCAGCTACGAGGGAAGTTTCACTGCCACAAACGGAGTGGCCAATGGCTTAACAAGCACTGACATCGGAGTGGCAGAGTCCTCCTCCACTTCTATCGGGCACTCGCTCCAGCTAATTGGCTTGGGTTCTGATTATTCAGATTTTACTTGGTCCGGCCCAGCGACTGCTTCTCCCGGAAGCATCAATAGCGGTCAGACCTTCCCGAGGAAATCCGTGCCTGACAATGGGTCCACCGCATGGATGCTGATATTGGGACTTTCAGGCTTGGCATTTGTTAAGCGCGGGAAACGTCGATATTTTTAACCGCAAAGGACGCGAAGGTCGCTAACCAAATCGCGGTATAAAACCGCTCCTACTTAGATGAAGAGAACTTGGTATCGAATTTTCCGGTCACTTCAACAGATTCTTCAGGTAGTCCGCATACTGCGTTTTACCCAGAAACTGAATTCTGTCATTCAATTGCTCCGCCGATAACCATCCCTGCTCGTATCCAATCCCTTCCAGACAAGCCATCTTCAATCCCTGGCGTTCTTCGATGACCTGAACGAATTGCGAGGCTGCCATGAGCGATTTGTGGGTCCCCGTATCCAACCAAGCCGTACCTCGGCCTAAAAGCTCTACATTCAGCTCATTCCGCTCCAGGTAAATTCGATTCAAATCCGTAATCTCCAGTTCTCCGCGAGCCGAGGGTTTTATGCTCTTCGCGAATTCAACCACCCGCTTATCGTAAAAGTAGAGCCCCGGAACCGCGTAGTTTGATTTCGGACTTGGCGGTTTTTCCTCGATGGAAATCACTCGACCACTCTCCTCGAATTCAACGACTCCATATTCAGTGGGATTCGATACCTGGTACCCAAAGATGGTTGCCCCTTCAGACTGCCCATCTGCCGCCCGCAAAGTGTTGACCAAATCGTGGCCATAAAAAAGGTTGTCTCCCAGAACCAGCACCGCAGGTGAGTCGCCGAGAAACGAATCCCCTATCAAAAACGCTTGAGCCAGTCCCTCTGGCTTAGGCTGCACCTCATAAGAAAAAGTGACGCCAAATTGCGATCCATCTCCTAGCAGTCGCTCAAACAAGGGTGTGTCCTGCGGAGTAGAAATAATCAAGATGTCCCTAATGCCCGCCAACATCAGCAATGATATCGGATAGTATATCATCGGCTTGTCGTAGATTGGCATCAATTGCTTGGATACCGCTATGGTACAGGGGTAAAGCCGGGTTCCGGAACCCCCCGCTAAGACGATTCCTTTTCTATTCGAAGAGTTGTTCATAATGGGTTAACCGAAAAGTGCGCAGTGATCGCAAAGGGTTTATTTGGATTGGGGAAACGATTTTGATAGCTCACAATCATTTCTATCTTTGGAGAAATTCACCCAACCAAATGGATTCGATAATAAAAATTCTTGCCACAATTTTGCGATCTTCGCGATCTTAGCTTTTAATCTAATTTTCCACTCCCAGGCGTTCTCGAGCATACTTCTTTTCCGCAATCTCGCTGCTCCACTCCGGATTATTCAAGTACCACTCCACTGTCTTGCGGATTCCCGTGTCGAAGGTTTCGGCGGGGGACCAGTCACATTCCGCTTCGATTCGATCGCAATTAATCGCATAGCGCCTATCATGGCCCGGTCTATCTGTAACGTAGGTAATTAAGTCCTCATAACGAGAATGGCCACTGTCCTTTACCTGCTCATTTTCTTCCATAGGCCTCAACTCATCGAGCAAGGCGCAAATGCGTCGCACGATCTGGATGTTCTCCATCTCACTTCTGCCTCCAATACAATAGGTCTCGCCCAATTGACCCTTTTTCAAAGCCGAAAGAATTCCAGTGCAATGGTCTTTCACATAGAGCCAGTCGCGAATCTGTTTTCCATCACCGTAAATGGGCAAGGGTTTGCCTTCCAATGCATTCAGCATTACTAACGGTATCAGCTTTTCGGGAAACTGATAAGGCCCGTAGTTGTTCGAGCAATTGGTAGTTACTATCGGAAATCCGTAGGTGTGAAAGTAAGACCGTACAAGAAAATCGCTCGAAGCCTTGGACGCTGAATAGGGGCTATTCGGGGCATAGGGAGTCGTCTCGCAAAAGGCGGGATCCGTCGGACCCAAGGTCCCATAAACCTCATCCGTCGAGACGTGTAGGAAGCGAAACGCATCTTTATCACTCTCTTCAAGCTGCTCCCAGCGTTTCTTGGCCGCCTGCAGAAGTCTCAATGTACCCACCACGTTGGTCTGGACAAAAGGCTCAGGACCATCAATGGAGCGGTCTACATGGCTCTCGGCTGCAAAATGAACCACTGCTGAAACTCTGTGTTCTTCCAAAAGCGACTCCACCAGCTCTTGATCAAGAATATCCCCGTGTACAAATCGATATATTTCGCTCGATTCGAATTCAGAAAGATTCGACAAGTTACCCGCATAGGTTAACGCATCCAAATTCACGATACAATTAAATCCGCTTTGGGAGAGCAATGCCGCGTTATCCCTCAGCAAGACTCGAATGAAATTCGAGCCGATGAATCCGCAGCCGCCTGTTACTAGTATTGAGTTCATAATAAAATAAGATGTATGCTAAACACGTCAAATGACGCGGGGTAAACAATGATTCAGATCTTTGAGAATATCAAGTTTTCGCGTTGTTTTACCTATTTTGCGAACGCTTTCTATTTCTAGATTTCCTTTTTCCAGTTTTTCAAAGACCATTCGAGAGCCTCCTCAACCGGTCTTAAGTGAATGCCTGATTTTTCCAATTTTGTTGTATCTAAGACGCAATTGGACCGCGGTGTCTTGGCGGCTTTTTCCATAAAGTCTTCTTCATTCTCAAAGAACTTGTAGTCTTTATTATTGACCCCGTGTTTTAAGATGAGCTCAACCACGTCTGACGTAGTCACTGAGCCCGGGTTTGTCACGTTGTAGATTCCGTAGGGGACTTTATCCTCAACGCACTTCCAACAGGCCTTCACAAAATCATCTAGCTGGCTGAGAGAATTACGCGCTTGCAATAGGTTTTCGTACCGCTGCAATTTTGAGAGAAAATTTCGAGGCCCGTCAATTTCGTTGAATGGTATCCGAAGTCTCCATACGAATCCCTCCGGCTCCGACTCGTGATCCCACGTCGGCCAATCCTCTCCACTATCTGTTTCCTTCCAGCCAAGAACTTCCTCTCCCAATGCTTTGGTTCCGCTGTAAAAGGAGCAAGGTGGACGTCGAAAAGAGAAATTCGGGGCGTCTTCTTCCCGCCATCCGCCCCCATCGGGACGCTCGCCAGAAAAAATGCACCCACTGGATACATCGCCCCAGCCGATGCCTAGTTCGCCGCAAACGTCTCGGATGACTGCTGGCAATATCGCATTCCCATCGAGACAGTTTCCTTTGTCCAATTCGCAGGCGTCCACATTCGGCTTACCAGTATAACCCGCGCAATTGATGACGAAGGACACCTTAAGATCTTTTAGGTCCTTAATAAGTTCCGTTTTGCCTGAAAAACAGAATCGCCGATCACTCACCGATGTCCATGCCACAGACTCAGAATTGAGCAATTGCTTGAACAGATTTCCGACATATCCAGTGCTTCCTAACAATAAGATCATATTTGCTTTAATTGATAATGATTTTTTTCGCCTCTTAGCCGATCGATCTTACCCGCCTTAGGTTAGGATAAGCTTTTCCGTCTCTTCTTGCCTTTTGAATACCGCTAAGCTCGGCGGCCGCACGAAAAGAAATTTCAATCACGACCCTCTCAATCAATTGAGGGAAATCGTCTTCACTCGATTCAGAGGCAAGAACCACTTCCATTTCCTTGGACTTCTTGGCTCCCCATAATGTAGGAGACTGCAAAGCAAACAGAGCAACGAATCGAGAAGTGGTAATTATCCGTTGAAAGAGAATGTGCTTTGGCTTCACTTTTTTTAAATTCGGGCTAACCGAGTGGCTTTGAGTCAGCAAGTAGAATACTTTACTTTACTTCGATTTAAAAGGAACGACACCATAAGCCGAAATTTAATCCCGTTCTTCGACAATCTAGTGATATCCGTAAGATTGTCGGCTCTGGCTCTTGATTGCTAAACCTCGGATAGGTAGCGAAGCCGTTAACTGAGTCAGAATTAGGATCTATCGAACCTCATAGACCTCGACTAGGACCACCCCTGTCGAGCTGTCCGAGCTTTCAGCGACAGCGGTATATAATCCAGGATCGAGCCAAATCACTTTCGCTGACGACTTTGAACCTTCGTCAAACCCAAAGGCCCCAGAACGAATAGCGGCCTCCACGGCAATGTCCGCCTCCTCTTGCCAATCATCATTTTCGCTGATCAATACCGATCCCTCGCTCGTGGACTGGAAGATTTTGAGCCTCGGATCCCCCAAAGTGTTGCTAACGCCGCTTTTTTCTAGCTCCGTACCCATCGCTCGAACGAGCAGCCTCTTGGGGGTGTCACCCGTCACCACAAATCCGGCAATGGTCACGTCACCGACCGGTCTACTTTCCCCGCTCGCCGTGTTCGAGTGTCCAGAATCTCCGAACTGGTTGAAAGCCCTTACTCGGTAGGTGTAGCTTTGATTATCCTCTACCGTGTCATCAGTATAAGTCGCTACATTCACTGCAACGGTTGCAATTTGCTCAAATGATGATCCATCCAACGAGCGCTCAATCTTAAAGCCTTCCTCGTTGTCAGAGTTATCGTTCCAGCTCAGCGTCAACTGACCTGCATAGGCTGTGCTTAACAAGCTTCCAAAAGCGAGGAAGCTCGAAAATTTCCGTAGTCGCTTCCACAAACGGCTCAGTGATGGGAGTGAGGTCTTACCAGTCATATTCACGGCAAGACTTCGCCGATTCATGACACGCCTGAAGGCGCACACCGCAAATTGAAGTCTATCCTAGCGGCCTTGAGTAAAGTCCTCAATCACCAGTGAGAATCTTTCCCCTCAGTCTCTGCAGAAATCGTCTGATCGATCTCGTGAAACTTCCCCCTTAGGTACCCAGTCCCAATACATTCCGGAAAAGATATACCACCCCGGGCATTCGACTCTCCTGAGAGAAGCAGACCCCCCATCAATCCCATGAAGTTGCGGGCCAACTTCCGTCCAATCAATGAGGGATTCCTCTCAGGGAATTGAGTAGAATTCGACCAAAACTTCGCCCGGTCCCGATGATCTATCGCTAACCACTGCGGTATAATATCCGGTACTTATAGGTTCTGAGCTATCCATGACCTCGCCACGCAAAGACAGATTCACCAGGGAATTGCTCGAGCTTTCCTCATCAAGGTCATAAATCTCGACAAGACCAGTTCCCGGGCGGGAGGACTCATTCTTCATAAGCAACCAATAAAGTTCTGCCGAAGCATTCACAACCAAAGCCGCGCCTTTACCCTGCAAACCCAATGGGAAAGCCCCCACTGAAACGCTGTGTTCAGTTATGGAAGAAACCTCTCCCGCCCCCCAATCATCGTTCTCGCCAATTGGTTTAGACTCTCCGAGCCGAAAGAGCTCCAATCTAGGATCCGAAACGGGATTCTGCACTCCCAAGTTACTTAGGGCCGGTCCTATGCCTCTGATGAGCAACCGTGATTTCGACAAAATCTATGTTGTTAATGGAGCGTTCGATTTGAAAGCCCGTTTCGTTGTTTGAGTTGTCACTCCAACCAAAATAGATGGGGTCTACAATGGAACGGGCATCCAAATTCAATGCCAGGGAGCTTCCTGCAAGAATATCCGAGAAATGTAGAACCGTCCTGAAACCGAAATACCGCCCCCCATAACGCTGCTGCAAAAATCGAGGATCGGTAAACCGCGATATCAATCATAACCACAATCCCTGGGAACTGCTTGCACCTGCCATACTTGAATTCCGAAAACCGTTCTGAAAGTCGTACCCGCTGGCGTGCGGCCCCGTTGTCATTCAAGCGTCAAGTCAGCCCCAAAGCCCATTCTTAATCTTTTTTACAATGGGATTCTTATTCGGGTTTTCCTGATTCCGCACTGCAAAGATCGACTCTACGGATTTTCACCCCAAAGGCACTCTCTCAAGGCTTCTAGCTATCACTTGATGACTAGAATTTGGCAAAAAGCTTTGGTTTTGACTAAGGGATACCGCCACTGGTCAACAATTTCCCTCTCTCTCCTTCAAAGCAGCAAAGTTTTGCGAATTAGTGCCGACTATAGAAGTTACAAATGGCTCTACTCACAACCAAAAGCACTCCATCTTCCAAGAAAACCGATCTGAGGCACAAGGACAGAAGCGCCTCCGTCGGCTTCTGGGAATCTCAAAAGCTCGCCAAAGAAAAAGGCTATGAGAAGAAAGCAAAGAAATATAAGCTGAAACTCGAATCTTTGGCTATTTTCACCCAGCAGCTCGCATCGATGCTCGAAGCCGGCTTGCCACTTGTATCCTCTCTGGAAGCGCTACAGGACCAAACCGAGGATCCCGTATTCCGCGTTATCATTCGAGAAGTCCGGAATGACGTATCTCAGGGAAACAACTTCTCCGCTTCATACGCCAAGTATCCCAACGCCTTCAACAACCTTATCGTTTCGATGGTCGAAGCGGGTGAAGCCAGCGGCGGTCTTGCCGAAATTTTGGGCAAGGTCGCTCTGTACTTTGAGTCGACCAATAAGCTCATAAAGAAGGTCAAATCCGCAATGACCTATCCGGTAGCGGTTATCGGTCTCGCGATTATTCTCGTAAACGTACTTTTGATTTTTGTAATTCCCGTATTCGCGGACATGTTCGCCGATTTTGGGAAGGAACTTCCCGCCCCTACGCAAGCGCTTGTAGATCTCAGCGACTGGCTCAAAGGGAATGTCCTCTGGGTCATTGGAGCAGGATTTCTCTTTTTCCACGTTTGGGCTCGTTTCACAAAAACGCCCAAAGGCCGAAGCTTCCGCGACAATCTTCTCTTCCGAGCGCCCGTGTTTGGCAATCTTCTCAAGAAGATTACGCTTTCCCGTTTCTGCCGTACCTACGCAACGCTTCTAAGAAGTGGGGTTCCCATTTTGAGATGTCTGGAGATCGTGGCTTCCAGTAGCGGAAGAACCCAGATCGAGAATGCTTGTAGCGCCATTACTAAAGCCATTTCCGAAGGGGGCCAGGTCTCTGAAACGATCGCTCGTATTCCGTTTCCCCCCAATGATGAAACACATGAGCAAGGCGGGGGAACAAACAGGTAACGTTGACGGCATGATGAACAAGATCGCCGACTTCTACGACACGGAAGCAGACTCAATCATCGCGTCACTAACTTCCTTGATCGAACCCATGCTTATCGTTTTTCTCGGTGCTGTGGTGGGCGGTATCGTAATGGCCATGTTCTTACCAATCTTCAACCTGTCTTCCGTCGCCAGCGGCTAAGGTCCTTGGAGCAAGGACCGCCAGCAGAACTCAGAGCCAGTACAGTCTTTCACTAAATTTTGTAATCGAAGCATATGTAATCTATTCTGATAGTAGACGACCTGGAATCTATCCATGAAATGTTGGACACGGTGATTCAGCCTATTGGCTACTCAACAGTGTACGCTCGAACGGGCGAAGAGGCCATCTCGATATTCAAAGAAAAGTGTCCTGAGATTGTACTTACCGATTTGAAGATGCCTAATATGGACGGGCTTGAGCTGATGTCCCGTATCAAGGAAATAGATTCCAACGCCGTCGTCATCATGATGTCAGGCCACGCAGACATCGACAATGCCCTCGCCTCTCTCAAACTGGGAGCGTTCGACTATCTCACCAAGCCATTCAAGGTCGATCAGCTGATGACCGCTCTAAACCGCGCATCCGAGCTAGTCAAAGTGAATGTAGCGAGCGAAGAACATGATTCTTCAATCGCTCTTCTTGGAGATTCGGCCGCAGCTCAAAAACTGAAGGAACGGGTCAGCCAAATCGCAGCTTCCCATTCACCCGCCTTAATCCAGGGACTATGTGGAGTACAAAAATCTCTCCTAGCTGCAGCAATTCACCATGTTCAATTTGCCGAGGAACCCGTCACTTTCGACTGTAGTGAGCATTCCGATTCGGATCTAAAAGACGACGTAACGGGATCTGACAATTCGGGGGGCCAGTTGGTTAACAATGCAAAGGGAGGCACGCTACATATCGCAAACTTCCACAAACTCTCGAAGGAAAACCAAGTCGCCGTTGGGTCCCTCGTTCGAGACAATGGCTCCGAGGTTCGGTTCTTGTTCTCAACAAGCGAGGATATAGAGGGCAAGGTCGCCAAAGGAGAATTCGACGATTCCCTATTTCATCTGATCTCTTCCCAACCGGTTGATGTGCCGGGCCTGGACGAGCGATCAGAGGATATTCCACTCCTCGTAAACTCCATTTTACAGGGACTCCGCAAAGACTCAGTTAGCTTGAGCGACGAAGCTAGATCTCTTTTGCAAGGATACCAATGGCCAGGAAATTTTGCGGAGCTTAAGGAAGTCGTCGAAGCCGCTTCCAGGGACTGCAAAGACGATGTTATCCGGCCAGCCGACCTTCCCAATCGAATTCAGGAAACGGACAAGTGGCCCAATCTAGCGGACTATATCGAACAAGCCAGTGAAGAGTACAAAAGGCGGATACTGCGTGCGTGCTTGGGCGATCCCAAAAAAGCATCTGCCATTCTTGGGTGTGAGGTTTCTGACCTCTCATAAACCTCAGAAAGTGTCCGATATGTCATTTTCAGATTTCAAATGGTAGGGCTGACTATCCTTAGTCGGCCGTGTCGATGAGCTTTCCCGTATTCGGCTGACTAAGGATAGTCAGCCCCACCATACCCAACGCAATCGAAACGCCATTTTTAGACACTTTCTAATATCTAATACCGCATGGGCATAGCCCGATTCGAAAGGGACGCGAGTCCAGCTCAACCCCTTTCTATTGAGGGCATTCATCGGGCACCGGCAGGGCCATTCTGGCAGAGGTTTGCCTCTTCCAACAAAAGCTAGCCAAAAGCGCTTGCTTATTGGGAATATTCGATTCTTTTCACCCTTGCCCAGTATTCCTCTACTGTGGCAAGTTTGAGAAATTTATCATGCCAAAACGCGTCGACATCGAATCAATTCTCATCATCGGAGCCGGTCCCATCATCATTGGTCAGGCTTGCGAATTCGACTATTCCGGAACCCAGGCCTGCAAGGCTCTGAAGGAAGAGGGATATAAAGTGATACTGGTCAATAGCAACCCAGCCACTATTATGACCGATCCGGAATTTGCCGATGTAACTTACATCGAACCGCTTACGATCGATGCGCTAACAAAGATCATCGCCAAAGAAAAGCCCGACGCCTTACTCCCGACACTTGGGGGTCAAACCGCTCTCAATCTTTCGCTTGAACTAGATGCGGCTGGAGTGCTCGCAGAGCACAATGTCGAGATGATCGGGGCTAGACCCGCCGCGATCAAAAAGGGAGAGGATCGCGAGCTCTTCAAGGAAGCGATGGTTAAAATTGGACTGGATGTGGCTAAATCCCGCACAGTCAAGTCCCTCGCCGAAGCCAAAGACGCTGCCAAAGAAATCGGAGCTTTTCCGCTTATTATTCGCCCTAGCTTTACCCTGGGTGGGGCCGGAGGCGGAATCGCCTACAATCGGGAAGAGTTCGAGAATATCGTAACCAACGGACTGGATGTATCACCGGTTTCAGAAGTCCTGATCGAAGAGTGTCTTCTCGGCTGGAAGGAATACGAAATGGAAGTCATGCGTGACCGAAAGGATCAATGCGTCGTAATCTGCTCCATCGAAAATTTCGATCCGATGGGGGTCCATACGGGTGACTCCATTACGGTGGCGCCGGCAATGACGCTTTCCGATCGAGAGTACCAAGCGATGCGCGATGCCTCTTTCGCCGTGATCAGGGAGATCGGGGTCGAAACCGGCGGATCCAATATCCAGTTTTCCCTCAGCCCTGAAACGGGCCGAATGGTTGTCATCGAAATGAATCCGCGTGTATCCAGAAGTTCTGCACTGGCTTCCAAAGCGACTGGGTTCCCTATCGCCAAATTTGCGGCCAAACTAGCCGTTGGATACAGTCTCGACGAAATCCAGAACGACATCACCAAGAAAACACCCGCCTGTTTCGAGCCGACCATTGACTATGTCGTAACGAAAATTCCGCGTTTCACATTCGAAAAGTTTCAAGGGGCAGACGATACGTTGACCTCCTCCATGAAATCGGTCGGCGAGGCAATGGCGATCGGCCTAACCTTCAAGGAGTCTTTCCAAAAAGCGCTGCGATCCCTAGAGACTGGGGCCTGGGGATTTGGGGGAGGGAAGCTGGGCGGCGACGATATTCCATCGGAAGAAACCATAAATGGCAAACTAGTTCGTCCCAATGCAGAGCGAGTCTTCTATCTACGCTACGCCCTGAAAGCAGGATACTCTTTAGAGAAAATCTTTGAACTGACGAAAATTGATCCCTGGTTCCTCTATCAGCTCAAACAAATCAGCGACCTTGAGGATGAACTGAAAAAGGAAAAGCTGGATACAATAGACCGAGATCGCTTGCGCACGGCAAAAGAATACGGATTTTCGGATCGGCAAATTGGAAGCTTTTTCGGATGCGACTGGAAATTGGTAAACGAGAAACGCAAAAGCATGGGTATCCCGACCGTTTTTCGTCTAGTCGATACGTGCGCCGCTGAATTTGAAGCCGAGACTCCGTACTACTATTCTTCATACGGAGCCGAAAACGAAGTCATTCCTTCAAATAAAAAGAAGATTATGATCATCGGCGGAGGGCCCAACCGAATTGGGCAGGGAATCGAGTTCGACTACTGCTGTGTTCATGCATCATTCGCTCTGCAGGAACTAGGTTACGAATCGGTAATGATCAATTCCAACCCGGAGACCGTATCCACCGATTACGACACGTCCGACAAGCTCTATTTCGAGCCCCTTACGCTTGAAGATGTACTTGAGGTCTATAACCAAGAAGGTTGTAGCGGGGCAATCGTTCAATACGGCGGCCAGACTCCCCTCAATCTCGCTACAGAATTGAAAGCCAACGGAGTCAACATTATCGGCACCTCTCCCGAAAGCATCGATGCCGCTGAAGACCGCGAACTTTTTAAGCAAATTCTCGATGAAGTCGGCCTAAAGCAGCCCGACAATCTCACGGCCCTAAACGAGACCCAGGCGTACGAGCTGGCAAAGAAGGTCGGATTTCCGCTTTTGGTTAGACCTTCATTCGTTCTCGGCGGCCGCGGCATGTTTATCGTCCACGATATGGATGAGCTTCGTTCCGTAATACACGAAGCCTTTGAAGCCTCACCCGGAAAGCCCGTACTTCTCGACAAGTTTTTGGAGGATGCGATTGAGCTCGATGTTGACTGTATTTCTGACGGCAAGAAAACCCTTGTTGGAGGAATGCTTGAGCACATCTAGTTTGCCGGTGTCCACAGCGGTGACGCAGCGATGGCTCTGCCTCCCCACACACTCGACGAGGAAATGATCGAGATCGTCCGCCAAGCGAGCTACCGACTCGCAAAGGCACTGAAAGTCGTGGGACTTATGAACATCCAATTCGCCATCAAGGACAACGAGCTCTACGTTCTCGAAGTGAACCCAAGGGCCTCCCGCACCGTTCCATTCGTCTCGAAGGCAATCGGAGTCCCTCTTGCCAAATTGGCGGCTAAGATCATGACGGGTAAAACATTGGATGAACTCGGTTTTACTGAAGAAATGAGCCCCAAGCATTGGTGCATCAAAGAGGCGGTGTTCCCCTTTGCCCGCTTTCCTGGTTCGACTATCCGTCTTGGTCCGGAGATGCGATCAACCGGTGAGGTCATGGGGCTGGACGAGGACTTTGGCATCGCTTTCGCCAAAACCCAGGCCGCGGCAAAACCGGGCCTTCCCGTTGAAGGCAATGTCTTTCTCAGCGTGAAGGATCAGGACAAGCCCAAGGCGGTAGAGCTTGCCCAGAAGCTTGTCTCGCTCGGATTCAAGGTCTATTCCACGAGTGGAACGGCTGATTATTTCAAAGCAAACGGAATTGAAGCGGAAAAGCTATTCCGCATCGCCGAAGGACGCCCCAACGTTCTCGATCTGATTAAGAACGGTGAAATGCAGATGATCATCAACACTCCCTCAGGTATGATGCCTAGAAAGGACGAGAACCGAATCCGGTCTGTGGCCTATGCCAACAATATTTGCATCATGACGACCTTGACCGGCGCGACCGCGGCAGTCGCTGGAATCAGTGCATTGAAAGAAAAAGACTTCGACGTTCGATCGCTGCAAAGCTACGTCAATAAAAACGTTGCCACTTTCTAGGGAGGTAGCTGTTTAGTTTGACCGACTAGGGACGTTTTAGGTTCTGATGAATCCCAATTCTCCAAGACTAATTGCCCTTCTTTCCGGCCCTGACCAAAAGGGGCTAGTAGCGAAAGTCGCGAGCTGGATCTACAAGCGCGAGGGCAACATTATCCACGCTGATCAACATCGGGACCAAGAAGAAGGCGTCTTTTTCCAGCGGATTGAGTGGGCCGTCGAAGGCAACAAGTCCGCAGACGTCGAAGCGGCCGCATTTCGCGATTTCGGTGACTCCATAGGTATGCGAACCAACGTGGCCATTTCCGGAACAAAGCCGAAGGTCGCGCTGTTCGTTTCTAAGGCCAGCCATTGCTTCCACGATTTAGTCCTAAGATGGAAAGCGGGCGACTTTCCATGTGACATCAGCCTCGTGATCTCGAACCACGAAACATTGAGGAGAAGTGCTGAATGGTACGGGATTCCCTTCGAGCACGTTCCGGTGACCAAGGAATCTAAGTCCGAGGCCGAAGCGAAGCAACTCTCCCTCCTGAAGAGCTACGACATCGATCTAGTCATAATGGCTAGATACATGCAGGTGCTTTCAACCATCTTTCTCGATACCTGGGGCAAGCCAGTAATTAATATTCACCACTCTTTCCTTCCCGCATTCGCCGGCGCCAAGCCCTATCATCAAGCGCACAAGAAAGGCGTCAAACTGATCGGGGCAACCGCCCACTACGCAACGGCGGAACTCGACCAAGGCCCCATAATCCACCAAGCCGTTGCTCAAATCACACACCGAAATAGCGTTCAGGACCTTATCCGCAAAGGGCGTGACTTAGAGAAGATGACCCTCGCCCAAGCTGTTTCCTGGCATCTGGAAAATCGTATCCTCGTCTACGAAAACAAAACGGTCGTTTTTGATTAGTGGAACCGGTTTGGCGCCAACCGATGTTGGATTATCTGGGCACTAGGCTAACGGTATCTGGCTTTCACCGTAATCCGGAAGGCCTTTCCTAGTCTAATTCAACCGGTTTGATGACGAAAGTGCTTTAAAAAGCCGAGAAATCGCGCTCAATCACTCTTTCCCAAAAACAGGCGACGATTATGGCCCAATCAACCGACAAAAACCCAACTCCAAAAAGCGACGAGCGCAATATCGTCGATTCCGCAATTTTCAGTGGTGGCGATCTTGAGGATCAACTCACCCTGATTTGGGAGAAGAACAAGAGGTTCATCATCTACTCCATAGCTGGAATCTTCGCCGTTTTCGGGGTATACCACCTGAGTGGTTTTATGATTGAGCAAGGTAGACTCGCTGTACAGGAGGACTACGCATCGGCAGACGATAGCGCCTCGAAACTCGCCTTTGCCCAAAAAGAGTCCGGAGACCCTCTCAGCGGATTCGCCTACAAGGAACTCGCCGCTGAAGCCTACGAAGAAGGCGATTATGCCAAGGCAGCCGAATATTTTGAAAACGCTTCAAATTCAGCCAAAGGAGCGATCAAAGAAGCCGCTCAAATGGGTCACGCGATGGCTTTAATTCAAACCGGTCAATCCGATCAGGCAGAGTCTATTTTGAAAGAGCTGGTTTCCAACGAAAACGCCGGAAATCTAGCGGAAGCACGCTACCGGCTGGCAGCCCTAGCCGTTGAAAATGAGGATTTTGAGTATGCTCAGACGCTCATAGCTGACCTCCAGACCAACTTTTCGCAAGAAACGTTCTACTGGATTCAGAAGGCCATGACGTTGCAAAGCAAGCTACCGGCGGAAGAACCCTCCCCAACTCCCGAAAGCTAAACCAACCCATTCGCCCACCAGTCACTTACCACCCATTTCTCACGCCTATTCCTAACAGTTTTCATCGATAGCTATTGATGAAAATAGAACGTATTACCTTGAAACTCGGTCCAAAAACAAGAGACATACTCGAACTACTTTTACTCGTTGGGACCGACGCACTGACTAGCCTCCCTCTACGGAACTATCATTCTCTGGCCGGATGGGAATCGGAACACGCTTTGCGAAGGCAACTCCGAGCGATGCAAAATCGAGGATTGATCACGCTAAACGGCGAAAAACCCGCCGATTGGGTGCCACAAATAACGAAGATTGGGCGAAACCTAGCTAAAAACGACATCGATCCGCAAGTGGCTTGGTCAAGTGCTTGGGAAGGCAAATGGCGCATCGTCTCTTTCGACCTTCCTCAAGATCAACCCTCTCAACGGTATCATCTGAATTTATGGCTGAAACAACAGCGTTTCGGGCGCCTACAAGGGAGTTTATGGATTTCGCACAGGTTCTCACAGGATTGGCACCAAGCGGTCTCCCACATTGATGCAAATCCACACGACGTAATTTTCTTAGACAGTGCTTCTATCGGGAAAATGAGTGCTGAACAGATTGTAGAAAACGCTTGGGATTTTAAAAAGATCAATGCTCTTTACGGCGACTATCTCCAATTTTTAAAAACAAATCCACCCGCCCATTCGGGTACGCATCAGATGACAGAACCCCAAGTAAACTGGTTTCGTTCTGAGCATTCACTCTGGAGAAAGGCGTATGCGCAGGATCCTTTTCTTTCGAAAGAACTCCTTCCGTCCAGCTACCTTGGGCGTAGGGCATTCCTTGCGAGACAAGAAATGTTTAAGACCAGGGTACTACAAAGAACATAGTAATAGATCATCATCATCAATTTTCATCGATAGCTGTAGATCATAACTGCAAATAATGGCCTTTTCTTGTCCTAGAGGGGTTACGCTTTTTAGGGATTCTATTGTTCGATGAATTCCTTTTGGGAGCCGAATCGGGCTTTTAGGCGGAGACCTTGTAGGCGGATAAATCCTGTTGCATCGTCCGGATTGTAGTCGCTTTGTACCCCTTCCATTGAAGCAATGTCCTCATTGTAAAGTGAATAGGGAGACTTGCGTCCGACGGTCGTTACATTGCCCTTGTATAGTTTTAACCGTACGGTACCGGTTACGCTTTTTTGGCTGTTGTCTATAAAGGCCTGGAGCG
>Ga0181568_10001718_pt1 | contig 19970 bp, 6 predicted proteins | sample 101ome_20_FD_133758 | JGI IMG/M metagenome (GOLD analysis project Ga0181568, IMG submission 133758) | Coastal salt marsh microbial communities from the Groves Creek Marsh, Skidaway Island, Georgia - 101404AT metaG (megahit assembly) | ecosystem: Environmental > Aquatic > Marine > Intertidal zone...
ATGATTTTACCGCGACTGCGCAGAGATCGAGGAAGTGTACAGAGATCAGGCGTACGGAAGAGCCGCGGTTTTGTGCCTGTATGCGTCGTATTGGACGAATAAAGGGGCGCTTGAGAATGATAGAGTTACGAAGGAAGAGATTTTTATCCGTGCCGGGCAGTATTTGAATTCTGCCGCGGCAATTCATGGGAAAGGGGCGCCGGAACAGATCGTCGTCGTGGGCAAGGCGCACTTGGCGTTCGCGCGCGGATCGACGGCGGAGGGTGAAAAACTCGTGGATCAAGCGCTCGGGTTGAAGGATGACGGACGAGATAACATCACCCCGATGCTGTGGAAAGCGAAAATACTCTACGGGAAGGGTAAGTACTCGGACGCGTTGACGTGGTACAAGCGGGCGCTTCGCGCGTTTCCATCCGCGCCGGCGCCGGTGCGTTTGGGGATTGGCGCGTGTCAGTACAAGTTGGGAGATTTTAAAACGGCCAAACTCGTCTTCTCTCGCGTGCTCAAGTTGGATGAGAGCAACGTCGAGGCAATGCTTGGTCTCGCGCTCAGTGAGATGAGCTTGCACGATATTCGCACGAGCCAGCACTTGGACTCGGTGTCGACGGCGATGCGACTCTTGGAGCGGGCGTTTTTGCTCGATCCTCACAACCAAGCCGTGAACAACGTCATCGCGGACAACTTGTTGTTTGCCGATGATTTTGACAAGGTGGACGCATTGTCGTCCATCGCTCTGCGTAACAACGCGGAGACGCCACGAAACCGGGCCAAGGCGGCGTTTAACCAAGCGCGTGCGCTTCACGCCAAGGGACAAGTTGCGCAAGCGCAAGCCTTGTACTTGACGTCCACCCAGCTCGATGAGCACTACGTGCCGCCGTATTTTGGCCTCGGTCAGATTGCACTGTCTCGCGGAGAAGTCAAGCTGGCTTGGAACTACATGTCCAGGGCGCACGGTGAGTTTGGGGAAACGATGAGCGTGACGCGCATGTTTGCTCACTTGTGCGCGTCCACGGGTAGAAGCGAGCAAGCGGCTGAAATGTACCGCTCGGTGGTCATGCAGGGCGGTAACGATCTCGACGCGATGTTAGAGCTCGGTGAACTCTTGGAAGAACAAGATCCCAAGGCTGCGCTCAAGGCTTACAACTCTGCGCTCAAGATCTTGTCAACCAAGAATGAAGATGGTCCAACGACGGCTATCCAAAACAACTGCGGCGTTCTCTACGTTCAAGTTGGCAAGTTTGACGAGGCGCGCGACATGTTCAACAAGGCGTTAGAAACGCTCGGAGGCGACGCCGATCAACTCGCGGGCAAGCTCAAGGGAGCCAAGGCGAAGAAGGATTTGCAACCGGGTGTCGCGCCCGTTGCATTTAACCTCGCGTTGTTGGAAGAACAGATGGGCAACGTCGCCGAAGCCGAGGCGCGATACAACGCTATCCTCTTGGCTGAGCCCGAGTACGTCGACTCCATCCTCCGCCAAGCGAAGATTCGTGCAGAGCGCGGCGATTTCGATTTGGCGCTCGAACGCACTAACGAAGCCATCAAGACGAAGAGCGATTCTGCAGACGCAATGGCTCTTGCGGGCTGGGTTTTGCTCAAGGCGAAGAGATGGAACGAGGCGGAGCAACAGTTTGCCGCTTTGCGTCAGCTCGAGAAGAAGGATGCCTCTGCGAACGCCAAGGAGAAGACTTTGACGCATGACGAATATGCCATGGTGAGCGCCGCAAATGCGGCGTATTACAGCGCCATCAAGGAGGGTGTGCTCAAGCGTAACGATCCAAAGGTGCTCAAGCGTGAAGATGAACACTACGAGAGAGCGTTCTCGTTGTACCAGAAGACGCTTCAAAAGAACAGCTCGAATGTCTTCGCGGCGAACGGATTGGGCATCGTACTTGCCGAACGCGGTCGCATCGATGAGGCCAAGGCGGTCTTCCAACTCGTGCAAGAAGGCATGACTGCGAAGGGAGCCATGAACCCAGACGTGCTCATCAACCAAGGTCACGTGCTCTTGGCCAAGGCGCAATACGTGCAAGCGGGTCGCCTTTACGAGCGAGCTCAGAGCCAATTCTACTTTAACCAAAACGAAAACGTTATGCTCTACCAAGCCAGAGCGCACTATGAAAACGGAAACCTTGAAGAAGCTCGCAAAATTTTGCGCAAGGCGCTGAACATTGCCCCGAGTAACCATAGAATTCGCTTCAACTTGGCGTACGTCATTCAAGAAATGGCGCAGCGTACTCTCAACAAAACGATGAAGAGCACGAGCTCGGATGGACGTTTAGCTCAAGTTGAGAACGCAATTGAAGATTTAACCTTGGCTCTCAAGCTGTTTGAACAACTTCAAGGTTTGGGCAACCAGGCGCAGTTTGGTTTCGACGCCAAGCGCACCAGCGTGCACGTCTCCTTTTGCAAGCAAGCCTTGACCAAGTCCAAACCGCACTTGGAGGCGGCTCAAAAGGAAGAGGCTGCCATTGTCGCTGCCAAGAGCGCGCAGCTCGCCGCACGCAGGGCGGCTGAAGAAGGCAGAGCCGCGCAAAAGGCGGCTGAAGAACTCGCCAAGGAGACGCAAGCCAAGGAACTCGAAGCCATCGCGGCTGAGTCTGAGCGCCGCTTCAAGGAGAGCCAAGCGCGCTGGATGGAACAGCAAGCGAACGAGAGACCAAGCAAAAAGGGTGCCAAGGGTATGACGAACGCACCTGTGGGCGAAGCGACGAGCGATCTTTCCGAAGACGACGAACCCGCCCCAGCGGAGCGCGCTCCGCCCACGGCGGAAGAACTCGCGCGTCAAAAGGAGGCACTCGCCGCCGCCGGTCTCGGCGACAGCGACTCTGAAGAAGAAGCGGAAGCAGAAGATACCGATAACGACGCCGAAGACGACGCCATGGATGCGCAAGACGATCAAGTCCAAGCATCCAAGAAGAAGCGCTCCGACGATGAAGACGACGACGACGCGAAACCCAAGCGTCAACGCCGACGTGCCGCCATCGACGACGACGACGACGACGACGACGAGTAAGTACAAAGTAGATCCCTCGCGACATTCGTGCGTGGTACATTAGTTGACAGTAACAAATCTCACAAAGTTCCTAGCCATCACGAAACCGCGCGGTTCAAACCGAGGCTTTCGCGCGCCGCGGGCATGCATGAATGAGACTTTCAAACACGGAAAATACACGCCTTTTTTGAAAATGCATTCAAAAAGACTCGTTCGTTCGAAGGACAGACGGACGGATACGCGGACGGACGAACAGACGTCAGACGACGACAGACGACGTCGAGCGAGCGCGCGGAACTCGGCGCGTCGTGTGTTTTGTGTTTACATTCGTCATGTCTGCGGCGGTGGAGACGACGACGACGACGACGATGGGTAGTGGTGGTGTGGATGATGATGTCGTTGAATTTGAACGAGAAGGACAGATGATGATGTCGATGGGTGAAAACGACGACGAAGATGACGACCACGACGATGAAGAAGAAGAGGAGGAGGAGTATCTCGGACGAATTCGTCGACGGGTGCGACACGAAGAAGAAGAAGCGGAGGAAGAAGAAGGGGATAGAGAGGGCGATGCGAAACCAAGACGTCGGTTGAAACGAGGAAACGGGGAGCGCGTGCAGCGAGACGACGATGATTCATCGGATTCGAGCGATTTTTCGAGCGATGAGGACGAAGACGAGGAGATGCTCATGGAGAGAAAGTACGCGGAGACGGGACGGTTGACGGATGAAGAGGTGTAGGAGGATCCGCAAGTGGAGGAGGCGTACGCGGAGGATGGCTTTGATGGATATTCTTCGTCGTCTGAAGGACTGGCTGCGGAGGATGTCGCGCCGGTTGAGACAACTGGACGCGTGAAGAATAAGAGTAAGCGACAGTTGAAGAAGGAGCGCGACGCTCTTCAAAAGGAACAGGAGAAAATGATGCGTAGGGCTGAGAGAAGAGCGCGCTTCCCGGGTTGGAACGAAAAACCAGAACGTCAGTCTTATTTACCACTGATTGAGAAGCTTCGCGCGGCTGTGGCCCACCTCAAGCCTGTTAGTGCCCCCGAGGCGCCGAAGCCCGCTCCTGAGGCGGCCACTGTCGTCGCACTCGAGGAATCTCACGAGGAAGGTGATGAGAAACTCGAACTTTGTCTTGACGACGAGGAGGAGGACGACGCCGTGCTCAAGGCAATGCTGGCAAAGAAGGTGCTTCAAAAGGCGCCGCCGGCAACCACTCCGGCCGAGCGTGACGAAAAGGAAGATTCAGGAGATGAAGAAGACAAAGAAGAGGCGGAGAGCGAAGAAAGCGAGGATGATCTCTCCGACGAAGAGGATATGACGGAGGAGCAGCTGCGCATGAATCGCAAGGCTGCGAAACGCTTCGCCAAGGCTGACGCCAAAGCGAAGAAACGCGCTGAGAAGGGTGATTTCTTTGAAGACGAAGCCGAAATGTCTGAGGATGGTGGACACACCGATGATGACGATGACGATGACGATAACATGCGAGATGAAATTGACGACCTCGCGGAGGGCATAGACTTCCGACCAGAGCAAGAGGACGAACGTCGGGCGGCGCGAAGAGCTGCGGCTCACGCAAGAATTGAGCAAGAACAAGACGAAGCAGACTTGGAGAAACTTAAGGAAGCGATGGCAAACGGTTTCAAGCGTAAGAAGGATGGTGTCTTTGACGTGGCTGATAAATGGCAACGACGCAAGCGCAACGCGAATGCGGACGAGGATTCTGACGACGACTTTGATACGGGTCCGGTCATCGAGCGCCCAGAAGAAGCTGTTGAATTATCCGACGACGATGATGGCGAGTGGAGAGAGCAAGCTGCTCGTCGTCGTGCGCTAGCAGCATCGGGAACGCAAGACATGATTATGGATCTTCCCCCAGCTTTCGAGGGCATCACAAGCCAAGAAATTTCTGCAGCCGTCATTGCCCGCACGCAGTCCAGGGATGGAGAATCTCACGAGCCCAGTCAAGGACTCGATGCTCTCAGACGAACCAGTTCGATGCCGCCGCTCGCTCGCACTGCCAGTCAAGCGCTGGGTGCTGGCCCGATGTTGTCCCGTCAAGCGTCAACTTCATTCGTTGGTAAGAAGCGCCAAGCGAGTAAAGTCAATGGACCGATGCTGGGCAACAGCCAAGCCAGTCGCTCTTTTGTCTTTGGTAGAAGCGACTCGCAGAGCCAATGGGGCACAGAAACTGAGGCTCCGACTCAATTCAAGGAACTTGGACGCGACGACGAGGCGCGAGTGTTTGGTTTGAGCAACTCCAATGGTGCCTCAGCCTCGCAAAAGTCCGACACGAAGAGAAAACAATCTCTTTTCTCGATAGTGAATCAAAATATGAACGAAAATGATCAAGGCGCAAAGCGTGCCGCCATTGAGAACGCTTTGAAGAATGCAAAGTCCCAGACGCAAAACTGAGTCGAGTCGCGAACGCGTCCACAAACGGAGGTTTTAGAAACACCTCTCTAGACATTATTAGTGTGGCGAAGGATGTAATGACGCACTTGAATGATTCAGATTTAAGGTGATTTTACTGCAAACAATCACTCTAAACACACCGTTCCTAATTACTGACCGCCCTGCGATCCTCTCTCTATCGCCAGTTTTAACGACACACTACACTGATTCGAAAATGAAGTCGACAACAGCCGTTTACATTTCCATCTCCTTGCCAACGTACGGCTTGGCCATGTTTTCGTCGTCCTTCGGGGTGTGAATGACGACAGTGTCCGGGATCGGCGTGGACGGACCGTTGCGTCCCTTCGGATCGTGGTCAAGCATGATCTTGACGCGCATACCGATGGTACCTTGGCGGAGCAAGGCGTGGCGGGTGCAGGAGACGATGTATTCGCGCACCGGGTTACCAGAAGAGATCATGTAACCATCCTTGAACTTCATCGCCTTGGCACGCTGGCCACGAAGCTTACCGGAGACGACAACTTCCGCACCCTTGGCGCCAGCCTCCATGATGTAGCGGAGCACACCGTAGCACGCGCTGCGTAGGCGAGAAAACAAAGGCAATATAGGTCAGTCGCGCGCTCGTAACCGCGTACAATCGCCGTCGAGATGAAATCATTCGTATCTCCATATCTTCTCATTCCGGGTTCTTCGAGTCTGAGCCACCCGTGCGCAGGCAGAACGAGCCGAGAGACAACAGGTTGACTCTCCCAGTCCTTGCCCTCCAAGTGTGACCCTAGAACCTCCTCTGGATCGGTGCGCACGCGTGCACCGTCGCGACCCGTCGCTCGCGAATCGAGTCGAGCGACGCCGCGGAAACGATGTAAAAAATTAACTCTACATTCATATCCGTCGTCGTCGTCAATGAGTAGTGATATACGTACCGTCGGACGGCGAGACCGCCGAGAAGCTTGTAGCGAAGGGACTCGCACTGGGCGATGGCGCACAAGCCGCGGTTGTTCACCTTTTCGGCGTACAACTCGACCGTGCCCTCGGCGAAACCAAATCGGCGCTGCACCAAAGAGGTGAGCTCGCGAATGCGGCGACCCTTTTCACCGAGCACGTTCGCGGTGCGCGTCGCGCGGATGATGATTTCCGTGCGAAGCGGCGTGACGCGCACTTCGACGCCAGAGTATCCATCCTCGGCGAGCTCACGAACGAGCATCTCGTTGAGTTCGGCAAAGAACACGCCATCGGCGACGAACTGCGGGGAGAATTGAAACAAAAATTTTATTAGTCAGTCTTTCTCATCCTCGTCTTCCCCCATCGCATCTATCGCTGTCGTTCGCTCGCCCTAATCTCTCCCAGACTCGAGCCGAGCGCAAAAGACCTAAGCCGCCCTCCAACCTAGGACGTCCCATCGCGACGTTCCGACCGTCGCGACCGCGCGCACGACGCGCGCGACGCGTAAGACGCGCGATTGTTTACATACCTTGCGCTTCTTGCTGATTTGGCTGGCCATCGTTAGTGTTCTCGTACACACGCGGCGCGGAAAGAGGGCGATCGCAACGCGCGAGCGCGGGGTCGTCCCGTCGCGTCCGGGACGCTCGCCCTTCGAGAGGGTCGCCGTTGGTGGGTGTTTTGTGGTCTTTAATTCGACTTTGAAAGTCTACAGTATGTCTAAAAATATTCGCCCGGCGGTTCTCACTTTCACGAGTCACAAAGCAAGAAAATGGACATCCACCTTTGGTTGGGAGATGATGTGGAGCTAAATTCTACTTTTTATGACATGCGCGTCGCTAAGGAATGGATGGAATTAGGACATTTGCGCCTCGAGCTCTTGGATGCGGCTCGCCTGGGAGTCGAGCATGGAACGAAGGTGGGTAATGCGATCTCTGAGCTCGTCGCACTCCTCGTCGCGCTCACCTATGAGCTCCAAGGCGGCGGCGTATCGCGATTCAAGCTCTGCGCTCGCGTCGTCGCCTTCGGCGAGTCGGCCGGCGTTGACGAGTTCATCGGCAAGAGAGTCTCGCGTTTGCTCGAGCTTTTTGATTTGATCCTGAGCGATCTGTAACTCCGTCTCTCTCGCTGAGAGCTGACTTTTGAGAGTGGCGAGAGTGTCTCGGACAGCGAGAGTCAAACCAGCCTCGTCGCCGATAAGCAACGGAGCGGGCGCTGATTTAACCTCTGTCGCACTCCTGTCGGCTTTTAGCGCTTGCATCTCCTTAGTCATCGATTTGAGCTGGTTTTCGAGCTTTGAGACGTTCTCAAGGAGTTCGGCGCGCTCTTGCTCCCAGCCTTCTCCGAGCTGTTTGCATTTACCGCGCTCTTGCGCGAGCTGCTGTTTTATCTTGCTCTCCCGCTCTCGAGACTCCTCCTCGATCGCTGCAATGCGTCCCTCTTGCTCAGCAAAAGTTTCGTGCATCTTGTTTATCTTGGCAGTCTGCGTCTTGTTCTTCTCTATCTCTGTGTCGCGCTCTGATTTGAGAGATTCTATCTCAGCTCTTAGCTTATCCACACTTTCCATCGCAACCCGTTTGTCCGTCATCGCAGCTTGCCTTTCGTCTAACGCCGCAGCCTCGCGCTCCGCCGCAGCTTCTGCCCGCGCCTCGGCTTCGGCAAGACGAGCGTTTGAAACCTTTTCAGTCGCCGCCCACGCTTCCGCATTTTCTGCTGCTTGCAATTGCAAGGCTTCAATCTGCCTCAAAAGAGGGCGCGTGCTCTCCGGCATGCGCCTGAGCAATTCGTCGTGGCTACTTTCTGCAGCCTGACATCTCTCTTCAACGGCGGCTAAATCGTTCTTAAATCTTTCTTCCTGTCGCTCTAAAGCCGACGTAGAGCGCTGCAAAGAATGCTGAAGATCAGATATCTGATCCTGTAGAGCCTGTTCGCGCTCTCGCATCGTCTTCACTTCAGACGCGAGCTCGTCGCTCCTGGCTACGCTCGCCTTGACTTCAATGTCAGTGAGCTCCTCCTTCGCTTGAGCGAGCTTTGACAGATAGTACTCCTTTTGCTCGCTGAGTTCTTTCGATAGCCGAGCTTTTTCATCGTTGTACCGCTTTTGCCAAGACTGCAGATCTTCGTTCATTTTTGCAACTGAAGCTCCTTGATTCTCGATTTCAGCATTCATTCCGTGCTGTTGCTCGTCACGCTCTTTGAGCTCTTTTCTAAGCTTTTTAATAACTCCCTCCATCTCCGCCTGCTTCTTACTCAGCGTCTCACCTTCCGCCATGACATCTTTGATAAACTCATCCTTCTCCTTGACCAAAAGCTCCGCGCTCTCTTGCGCGTCTGCGCGCTTCTTCAGATCTTTATTGAGCTTTGTGAGTTCGGCGACGCGAGCGTCTGCAGTCTCGAGCTTGCGCTCGGCCGAAATTGCACGCTCCACGATATCCTCTTGCTCCGCGTCTAAAGAAGCGCGCTGCACAGCTCGTCTCGCAATCTCTTCCTCGCGAGCCGCAAGCTGTCTCTTCACATCCTTCAGCTCTTTTAAAACATCCTTAACATCAATCCCATCCGTTTCCGTTTCGGTTTCGTCGCTCACTTTGGTTTCCTCGCTCGGGTGATCTTCCTTCGTCTTTGGCGGCGATGAAACCGGCGCTCGTCCACTCGCGGGCTCTGACTTTATAACATTTGCAACCGAACCCCCCGCACGCGCCTCCGACGCGTCGATCGCGTCATCTTCCTTCGTCGACGTAGCTGCGACTATCTCCTCAGCGCCCGACGTTCCCGTTGTCGTCGAACTCACGCCGAACGCCTCATCCGCTCGCTGTTCCAACTCCTTCGCCGCTTCGCTCGCCTTCTCCGCGAGCGCATCCGCCATTCCCCTAACATCCACAGAGTTCAGTTCGTTCAACGCTTCGCTCGCCCGCGCGCTGATGGACGACGCGAGAGAATCAAAACTAAAGTTGTTCCAATCCGACGTCGAGGTTCCACCACCCACCGATGACCAGAGGGACTGCGCGACGTTCGTCGCCGCCGAAGAGGAAGACGCCGCCGTCTCTTCTCCTGGCGTCTCCTTCCCCGGTTCCGACGTCTCGCCCGACATGGCTAGCGGAATTCCGTTCGGTGTGCGTCGACGACTGCGGCGCAATTCACATCTTGACTGCATTCATCTTCAGTTCGTCCTCGTCCTCGTCAACCCCATTAACGAACGCGCGTCGCCCGGAACGCGGTCGTGAGAGGGAGAGGAATGGGGATGGGTGGTGAAGACGACGACGGCGACGACGGGACCGCGGTTCGAGCGCTGCCGCCGAGAATGGTGATATCGCGCGAGCAAGCCCGTCGGTTGGGAGAGTTGCACGAGTTTTGGTGCGCGCGAAAGTGTTTCGTTTGGGAGATTTTGAACGCGCGAGAAATCATCGTCGTAGACGACGGCGGCGACGGCGGCGATGCGATGGCGGAGCGCTCTAGAGCAGACGCGTCGACGGGGAGCGTGAGCGATGGGGTATTGGCGAGTGAGTTGTATGAAATGGCTACGCCCGACGCGAGAGCTTGTGCGTCGGTTGGTCGAGAGAGTCGTCCACAATCGGTCATTCGAAGAGTCGATATCTGTGGGTTTGTCGTGGAACGTCGCACGCGAAAGGATTCAAAAGTCATCTTTACGCTCGATGATGGATCTGGATGCATCGAGTGTGTGGTTTGGACCCAAGACACGGACGGCGCGTCAAACGGGAGCGCAGAGCTGTTTGGCATTGCCGGCACCGCCGACGGCGCGGCGATGATGGTGAAGGGTATTCGCGTTGGTACGTTGGCACGCGTGCAGGGGAAAATCAGGGACTGGGAGGGACATCGACAGATTAATGCGATTGGGGTGCAAGTAGACCTAGATCCGAATCAGGAATTGCTGTTTTGGCTAGACGTGGCGGGTGCCGGAAACGCAGAATGAATGTTCTTTTGGATTTACCTGTAGCTATTGCACCAAAAGGAAGTTGCTAGTTAACTAGAGATTGCTAAATAGATTGCTAAAATTATACACTTTCCCAGACTTGACGCGTGTATCGAAGAACGATGCGACGCGCGTCGGGAGATTAAACTTAACGTGGTGAATCCATGTCCGAGTCAGAACTGATGTCTGGCGCATCCTCTCGAGATGATACCCCAGAGTCACCTACTCCCGTCTCTTTTCTGTTCGCTTTCGCTTTCGCTAGCCAACCACCTAGCAAAGAAGAGGACATTGGACTCAGTCGGGATTGTCTTCTTTGGTCAAATGTGAGTTCTGGATCACTTGAAGATTCGAGCTCGGAGCTTTCTGTGGACGAATCTGAAGTGGAGCGCTCCGCGTCTTGTTGCGATGGCGTCGACATTTTACGCTGTCGTTCCGGCTTTTTGACCATACGGACATGTTGCAACCACGAGTTCATTATCGACGCTCCCAGATGGGAAAGAGTTGCGTGCGATGACGACGGCTGACTGCTTGGAGATGTATCGGCAGAATCAAAAGAATCATCGGAAACATCTTCATCAATAGTTGACAAACCTGCTCGCATTTCTCTGGCTCGTGCTAACCAATCTCGCATCACATCCTTCGATACAGAACCCATGTGCTTCGTCGACTCGAATTTTACTTCAGCATCGCTATCACTACCAGAGGAGAAATCTGTTGAAGAAAAGGATGCCGGAACTTGTGTTGACGATTGCCTATTTGCGCGAAGTTGCTTGACCGCTGCCAACCAACCCGTGAGGGCGGCCGAAGCGCTCTCGGATAATTTAACCGGTGCGAAGCGTTGTACTCCAGCTTCAGTTTCGCTCTCAGACGTATCGGACAGCATAAGCAGGTGACTACCTCTTCCTGATGCGCGCGCTGCCGCGTGCGTCAGCCAGATGCGCATGATGTGATTCGAACCTTCGGTAAGTCTCACTTCACCGTAATCATCGTCTATGTCGTCATCGGAATCAGACATCTCACCAGCTTTCATGCGCCGTCGCACAGCCTTGCCAAGCTTCAAGCGCTTAGCAGTACGGGGCGAAAGGATCTCTTGCAACTGATCGATCACCCAATCTCTATTCTTTGACATGAACAGATGGCGGAACTGGTCGTTCGTCAAGTCAGCCGTGGTGATGGACAACGGATCGGCTGGAGCCTGGACTTCGGCTTGTTTTGCGATTGCTGGCACAAATATCGAAGAGAAATCTTCATCGACGTCATCTTCGACAATCATGTCACCGCTCGTGATGGCTGACGTAATGCGCCACAAACCAAAACGGTCAGCGGCGATGAGAGCCAAGCGCTTGCCGCAGTAAGAAGCACCAAGTACCATGATGACAAACGCCCAGAATAAGATGTCACCGAACATGTTGTAGTTCGCTCTGAGCATCATTGATAACGAAAGAACAAATAAGAAAGATCCAGAGCCACCGAGCGCCAAAACAAAGTAGAATTGGCTTGAGAAACACATCTGGTCAATCGCCCGCAGACCGGGATCGATTGATTCATCATACACTCTCTCAAGACCCTTCCATCGCGACGTGCGATTGACGAAACGATAGCGAGCATACTTTAAATATTCGTACACTTTCCAGCCGTGGAATAGTTCTTGAATATTGAACGTCAAAACGTCCATAATAATCTGGAATGGGATAATGACAACTGAGAAGAGGAAGTAAATCAAAAGATCTCTCTTACGGAAGCCATACAGATACGAAAGACGCAAGTGGTCGTTGAAATCCCAGAAGAAGAAAATGAAGAAGGGCGACATGTACACTCCCGCTGTGTTGACACCATATGCAGCCAAGAAACCCATCAAATCCTCAACGAGCGTATCTTCCGCGTCCACAGCAACTTCTTCTTCCTCTTCGTCATCATCTTCAAAATTGAAGGGTAACATGTCCATCACGAAGTTGACGAGTGCGCTGATTTTGTCGGGAAGCACGATGGCACAGTACGCGATAAATGCATCCAAGTAGACATATTCTACCATACCCATGATGGTCTCAAAGAAAAAGCCCAGTGTGAAATCAGTGAAGTCATCAGCCCCAATGGTGGCAACGCCAACAGAAGCAGATAGTACAACTGAAATAGGCGCGAGTAGGAAGGCTTCTCCTAGGGCAGTCTCAATCTGCATTTCCAGTACGACGTGCACGACTTTCAAAAGGAAGAAGATTGTGAAAAACTGAACCCCGAAAGTGTCCGTGAACGAAAATTCAATTAGGAAGACGTTTGTGACGTTGACGAGAATATTCATCAACACAAAATGGCTTCGTTTCCATACTTCTGGTTTGAACATCACTTCATCGACGTAACGCTCATCCTCGAGCTCCTTTTCTTCTTCATCCTTGAGTTCAGCTGGCACCAAAATTTCTGCACAACAGCCCATCATGTACATTGAAACAGTGAGGAAGCAAACTGCATATCTACCACTCGTCGCTTGTTCGACGACGGCTTCGTCTACCTCGCGGCCAACGTTGTCAATACTAATGGGGAACTGAGTGAGAATAGGGAAAGCAGTGAACGCCGCCCGGAAACCAAACTGAGCAGAAATGAACGGTAGCATTCCGAGCGTAACACCCATCAATGGAGGACCTAACATGATCCTCAAATATGGCAGGAAACGGAATCTTGGTGGTTCTTTGAGTAGTGTAAAAATTCGTACAACTACCCAGACTGCAAACACGAGAAGTACTGCAAGTAGACCAATAGCCACGAACAGAACGAAGTAGAAGAAGAAATCAAACGCGAAGAAGTTCAGCAAGTCGAACCATCCTAGAGCAGACATACTCACAGTGAGAGTGTAACTACCATCGTGACCGTTGGCGTTCACATACTCATCCATCGTGACTGTAGCGGCGATAATACGTTTGTCTTGTTCTGTTCTTTGATAGTAAAGGATCTCAAACGTGACAGACGTTGGGATGATTCCCGCCGTGACAACCAGACCTTCCACTGGTGCAAAGATTACTGGAATAGTCTCCTGAGCAATAATGTCATTGATGTATTTGCTCTTGTCGATGGGCGGTTCAGTCTGGTCATTGGCCAGGATACTCGCGGCAAACAGGGCTTCTTGACTTTCTGCTTCCGCAGTTAGGTGAAAGAGCGTTTCTCCTTCAGCTTCATACCAGCGTTTCTTCGCTGATGCTTCAGCAAATGCCTCTTCATAAAAGCACTCGACTGTGATTGATACTTCATCCGCAACGGCGGCTTGTACCTGAGGAGAGTACTGCTCGATAAAGATAGTTTCTTCCGGAGGTACCAAGTTCACACTGCCGTAAGACACAAACTCGCGGTCGGCGCCGAACATGACAGGCGTGTAGCCTGTTTCGGTAATATGCGTAAAATAAATGTGACTGTCAAATCCCCGGCAAGCCGAGAAGAAGGGAAGATAGTCCATGGCAAAGAGGGTTTGATCTGCAGACCATAACCCCTCGTTCAACAAGTACTTTTCTTGCTCAACGATGTCAGGTAGAGAAACGACTACAGATTCGTCATTGCGCCCTTCCTCGTCAAGAACCACCCAGTCCTCTTCATGGACTGTTGTCAAGTTAAAATACGCCTGGCTGGGATAGTCAGACGGAGACAAGATTTGCAGGCTATCACTCGATAAATATTTGAACTTCTTCCACTCTGCGCCATACGTCGAGTTGTAGTCCAGTGTAGCTCTGGCGTCGTTTCTTCGGCAACCGGGATCTTGAGTAATCGAAGCACATTCGAAGTAGTCATTTGACACAGAACGATAAAAAGTTGATGCCAACGGGGCATTGAGCGGCGACTGGAAATCTGCATCAATCTCGAATGGAAGAATAGCGTGCACGGAAAACGTGGGTTCAGCGCTCGCTCGGGTTGGATAGTCTGTATCGATGCACACAGTGTTGAGGAAGCTCACTCTGTTGTCAGCTTGATAGCGCCCATCGAGCATACGAAGTTCAATCCTGAATGGCATATCATCGAGAGCCTGAAGCTTCAATTGATGCATACCACGCTTCCACACGTAGCTCCCCCATGCTGGATTATCGACGTTGTAGCCAGTGGCACTTCCATCATTGTTTCCAGAAAACCAAAACGGCATTTCAAGCGATTCTTGTGACGCTGGACACTTCTTTTCCTGTTCTTGCCCAGCAAAGGGCTTCATATTGATCCATGTGATGCCATCTCCGACATCCCAAGGTGGGCACGGCACCGTCTTGTAGTCAGATGTAGCACAGATTGTATCGTCTATCACTGGATCAGTGAAGATGAGGAGCTCATAGTGTTCGCCGTACTTGAGCTCTTCGTTGATGAATCTCCAATCAAGATTGATTGTTGCTGTATGCCCTCTCGGTAGAGTGAACTTCATGAGTGGAACGTCATTCTCATCAACGGCAACATTGGTACCATCATCGGACAAAATGAACGTTGGATTTAACAGATCAAAGTTTCTGTTTTCGCACGCACCCATGTACTCGAATGGGTCTCCAGATTCGGTGGAGTTTGAATTGGGATCTGATGAAGACGTTGTGTTCGTCGTATTCGCAGATGCCGCTGCGCTTGGATCAGCCTGCAGAAGCTGGCGTCCAGCGTCAATTTGAGCCCTCAATACTGTGGCGGCATCGGGATCGAGTGATTGAAGTGAGCTTGCCGCAGCTACGGGATCTGTGACGTTTCCAACATCCTTGTTGATGATTCGGTAATATGCTTTTTCGATCAGATCAAAGGTGACTGGCATCACTCTCCAGAAAGTGATCAGGTCAGCGGAGCAGTCATCCAGGCTTGTCGCAAGCGACGAAGACTGGGTGCCCGTTGGACATCTTCGAAGCACTTGTCCTGTACCTTCTGGACAGAAGAAGCAACTTTGACATGGGAACTGAGTACGAGTAGTGTAAGAAGAACCAGCCGGGCAATAGTATCCTGCCGGACACTTGTTGTGGAACTGAGTCTCTGGAGTGGTCCCTTGGCCACAGAAGTACCCATCAGGGCACTTATGCGCTGCTATAGAGGTACGCGCATCGCACACGTAACCCTCGGGACAGAGCTCGGCTTCGCCTTCTGCGTCGAGTTGGATTCGCACACACTTTGTCTCGTCATACAGTGCATTATCGGCATCGCAGAAAGCTGAGTATTCGTTCGTTGCGGCTGTGCCAGCACCACGCGGTTTGTTGTTGCTCATACCGTCAATAGCACACACGAGACCAGCGTTACACGGTGCACATAACGATTCTTCTGTCAAACCTTTTACTGGAGACCAGGTGCCTTTTGGACATTGTCTGCACGTCAAAGAATCTCTAAAAGAGCGGAAGTAGCCTGCATCACAGATGACCGGTACTGCAGTGCCCTCTTCAACACATTCGAAACCCGCTGGACAGTCTAGACAAGCCTCGAATCCTTCATACGGTGTGTAGTAACCTGGCAGACATGTTGTCGATGCTGCGTTACCTGAGCCTGATGCGAAGGAGCCACGCTGTGCTGGAATAGGAATGTATGTGCGCTTTGGGCAGTAATGACCCTTTGGACACGGTCGCATCGGATTGTAGACGGTTGTCGCCGACTCAGACACGATTGTCGCGTCGCCCGTCGCCCATTCACAGAAGCTACCTTCTTTGCACGGCTGAGGTTGCTTGAATGAACCTTCTTTCTCAACGGCCGTCGCGACACCTTCAGTACAGAACGTCCCTGGTTTACATGGCTTTGGTCGGAAATTCTCCGGATCTAAAACAATGCCGGCAGACTCTCCCGCAGCCACGATACGATCTTCATCGAGAACAGCGAGAGGATCGGCGGTGACGGTATTGTTCAAACAGTAATGCCCCGCAGGACAACGCGTCTCTGCAACGGCAAGACCTTCGGCATCGCAGACAAAACCAGGTGTGCAAAGCTCTGGCTTTTCACGCGCGAAACCTGGACAAATTGTACCAATTGGACACTTTTGGCAAGAGTCCTTCCCGTACTCGGAATTATACTCTCCCGGAAGACAAGGTTTGGGCTCTGCGTTTGCCACTCCTGGGCAGTACATAGCTCGCGGACAGCGAAGTTGTTGGCCGGGCGGACAATAATGCCCTGGTGGGCATGGACCAGAGCCCTGTGGTGTGATAGAACCGGGTTCACACACATAACCAGCGTAACACTGCTGTGGCGTCGTGAAGTTGTAGGCAATACTTTCTTTCGAGACAACGCCAGCAGTACAGTACATTCCGAACGGACATGGCAGCGGTCGTTCTGGAATTGAGAAATCTGTGAAGTTGCTCGTTCGGGTTCCTTCCAAGCAGTAATGCCCCGGAGGACAAGGCTTGTTAGGTAGTGCGAGGCCCGTAGAGTCACATACGGAGCCACGTGGACACACAACTGGTGTCATCGCTCCGGAGTCTGGAGAGATGTAACCAACAGGCGTTGGTAGGCAATCCGCCTGACCTGTTCGCGGTTGGAATGTACCTGGTGGACAGAGAGTGAAGTTCGTTCCACCACCGCAAAACGCGCCACGCGGACAAAGAATTGGTTCGCTCTCCGGACAATAAGAACCCGGTGGACACTGTGCAAAGTGGAAAAGCAACCGTTGCTCCGAAAAGTCGACACCATTTGTTGAAACTTCAACAAAAACAGTACGCGTGCCTGTTTGCTCCTGGCCTGCTATACATAAAATGGACCTGGACGTCAGGAAGGTGGCAGGCGTGAGCTCGCTTCCGAATCTACAAGTCAGACCAGTGGTGTTCACAAAGTTCGAGCCTGTTATGAACACCGGGCTCTTGCCGCCACTCAAGCCAACTCTAGGAACAATCCCAGAAATTCGCGGTGGCAACTGATACTTGAATGTCACTGTGTTCAACGTCGAAAGATCACGATCATTCGCTGAAATACTGAAACTGACATCGCGTGGCACACTCGCAGGCGTTATGCACGTCAAAACGTGGTTTTGAGTTCTGAAGGACGAAATGGGAAAGAAAGTTCCCACTTTGCAGCTGTACCTAACATCATCACGCAGACCAACGAGCGACAGTTGAACCGCGGTTCCACCGTCTTTTGAACCAGTTTCTGGAGAAATGCCAGTGATGGATAAATCATTGACATGTTCGAAGGCAGTTCCATACTCGGCAACATACGTCTCGTAGTCACCTGGACTCATGCCAAAACCAACAAGCTCACTCGATGCGGGAGGCGTCACACAAACCGCAAGTGCGGAAGACACAATGTGCCCCTCCGTCGACTCTGCCCCAAATACACAGTATTTTGATTCATGCAAGTTTTTGCCCTCTACATGTAAAATGGTCGTGCCACTGATTGGCCCAAGAATTGGATGCATGTTGAGCACAGCGGGAGAAGCAAAAACCTCGAAAACTACTGGTCCAAATGCATCTGTTGAAACAAGAAGTTCCAAGGTCGCGAAGCCAACCCTGGCAGGAGGTAAGTTACACCAGACGGCACCATTCCCTGAAACCGAATGAAACTCTGCGTATACAGCAGTACCATCCAGCCTACAGCCCAACGGGTAGCCCTGAGGGAAAGCAGCCATCGTGACATCGGATAGAAATTGAAGCTCAGCTCTGCCAAATTCCACCACTCTGTTTGGTCTGAAAGACACAAGTTCAGGCGTCTGGAAGTATTGGAAGGTGCCAGCTTCGTAGAAATCTCTCCGATTGTATGATAACAAAGCAGAGATTGAAGTGTCTCTGAGTCCTGCGGGTGTGATGCAAGTGACACTCTGGCCTTGACGCTCACCAAGAATGGGTCCTATTGAACCAAATCGACAGTACACATCGTTTGCGATGTTCGCCTCTACCAGGTTCCATACCGTGAACGAAGCCACAGTTCCTCCGTGTTCTTGGCCAGACTGCGGACTGATCATCTTGAAGTCGAAATCTTCAACAAAATCAAAACCAGAGCCCAGCTCCGAGACGTCAAGTTCGCTGTCGTGAGGACTGATTCCAAACATTGCCAAGGATGCGTCACTAGCAGGGGATTCACACCAGCTCAAGCTCGAAGAGATGGTTCGAGCTGGTGATTTATGATGTCCAAAATGACATTGAGCCGCATTGTGTAGATCTTCTCCCAGGACGTGAATGACCGAACCGCCACCTGCACCAGCGAGGTTTGGTAAGATGCTGCTTAACACTGGACGCGAAAAAATTTCAAAGGCCAAGCCTGGGCTTTCAGGATTCATTGTTGTCAGCTCAACGAAACCAGCCGACGACGTCGGAACCGTGCAACTTATGGTATAATCCACGCAGCCCCGTTCGTTTCCGCCCGAACAAAACGATGTTCGCTCGACTGTAGTGGCTGGGACAGATAGCAAGCCAAAATTACATCCTTCCGGAGAAGAACTCAACTCGTGCCAGAGTGCGGATAACTTGACGTCTGTGAGACCTTCCGTTGAAGCTCTACTTGGCACTGCAGCAGTAAGCTCAATCGAGTTATCTTGGTAAATCAATTGATAGCTCTTCGAAAATGGCGAAGACAAGTGCGCTGACAACCAGACCTGCAAGGAATCAGATGTGGGCGCATGCGCGGGTGTCACCACCTCAAAGTAGCTCCCAGTGCTGTGCACGAACATCGGACCAATAGTGCCCACATGCACGATTGGTACCTCTGAAAACTGTTCCAACAGGTGGGGCTCACCCATGGTGGAGATTCTTGTGACTTGTCCCCCAGCAGAGGAGACCTTTTCAGCCGAAATATCGTACAGGATTGGCAAGGGTGCATAGCTGACTGATGCCGTTGCTTGCGGGTCAAAATCAATATTGCCTCCGGAATCAACATACAAAGCCATTCTGCCTTCATGATCTGAGAGATTCGGCGATTCGCAAGTCACTAAAGCGGATGATTTTACGTGGGCAGCGATGTGCTCATCACCAAAGTAACACTCCACCGAGCCGATGGTGATTTCAAGCATGTCTTCTCCAAACAATGTGACCATCTCGCCACCCATTGTGCTTAGCATAGACGGGAAAACGGAAAAGATCGTGGGATCTGGTAGGAACAAGAAGAGTGAATCCACCTCGTCACTACTTGGTGCTGCGCCGAGGCTGACTTGAGCAAATCCGGGGGCATAGGTGGGCATAATGCATTCAGACATGTATGGATGAGCATTGTTCACCGTCATGGCTGCAACATAGGCACCAGCAATGTGGCAGTGGAGACTGTTATCCAGAGGATCTTCATGAAGGATGCGAACCACTCTACCGCCATTGATTGAACCATGCGCTGGGTACACGGCTGAAGATGCCACAGTTACTCGCTGATGGTAGCTGAACACTGAGGAGCTCTTGACAAACGTTTCTCCAAAAAGACGAGCATAAGCTGGAACAGAACCCTGTACGTGTGCCGGAACTTGACACTCCAGGCCATTACCAGTGATTTGACCGATAATAGGCGCAATAGTGCCAAACTTACACGCACCGTAATCGCCCAAGTTTTGTTCAAGGTCCACTTGAAAGTAGAACGTAACTTGGGTACCGCCATACTCATCGCCTTGGCTCGGCGACATAAGCAACAGGGCATCTTCCTCCGTGAAGTACTGAAATATCACACCAGATGATACATAGTCATCGTCGTTCAGGGAAGAAGAACCGCCAACTAGAGTGCTGAGTACTACTGAACCAGCATCATGAGTAGAATGCTCGATAAGCATGAGCGCGCTCGAAACAAATTTGCCTTGACTGGCCCGATCATTGCCAAAAACGATTCG
>Ga0181568_10001722_pt1 | contig 19952 bp, 16 predicted proteins | sample 101ome_20_FD_133758 | JGI IMG/M metagenome (GOLD analysis project Ga0181568, IMG submission 133758) | Coastal salt marsh microbial communities from the Groves Creek Marsh, Skidaway Island, Georgia - 101404AT metaG (megahit assembly) | ecosystem: Environmental > Aquatic > Marine > Intertidal...
TAAAGATGAAGAAACTTTAGATAAAAATAATGATAATAATCAAGTTTTTAAAAATCTAAATAATAGTGAAAATGATGAAGATAATCAACTTATAGAAGACAATAAATTAGATAAAGATAATAAACAAATAGATGAAAAAAATTCTTATGTCAAGGAATTAGTTAAAAATAAATTACCAGAATTACAAGATATGGCACAACAAGCTAATATAAATACAATAAAAACTATTGATGGTAAAACTAAAAATAAAACTAAACTTGAATTAGCAAATGAATTATTTGCTAAAAAAAAATATCTAAATTAATATATATGGCCGAAAATATTTGGTTTAAAAATAATTGTCCTGCAACAGGAGGATACTGGCTTGGTACAGTAACTCCTAATGCTAGATATAACAAAAAAATTATGGATATCAATAAACTAAAAACTTCACACGAATATAGACAATTCTTAAATAAAAATTCTATCACATTTATGAAAAATGCTTTAGATGAATCTATTAAGTTAAACAAATGCGATAAAGATCCACATGGTTCTGTAATGATAAGTGAATTAACTAAAGTAAATAAACCAGTTAAAGATATGAAACTACACTCTAGATGTGATTACGTTGCTGATGGTGAAAGGTGTCAAAATGGAATACCAGCAGATAGTCATTTATGGTAATTAAATAATATAAATTTAAAAATTAATATTATTTAAAAAAAATATTTAACATTAAAATTACTTATATTAATAAATGATATTATTTATTAACCCTCCTTTTGGAAATTATTTAAATCTTCCTGAAACTATTTCAATTAGAGGAAGTTTTACTTTACAACCAAGAAATGGATTATTTTCACAAATAATAAAAACTTTAAGATATTCATTTGAACATAAAGGTTGGATAAATAAAATCGGATTAAGAAACAAAGGTATTGATTATGCATTATCAACATATAAAAATAATCAAATAATAAGTATTGCCATTTTAAAAGATTCTGAAATTGAATTATTCAATAAAAAAATACCAAAAGATGTTAATTTAGAATTAAATATAAGTTGTCCAAATATTAATAAAAAACTTGTATCAAGTGGTTTAAATTGTTTTTTGAACGAAAAAAGAAAATGGTGCATTATAAAATTATCACCACTAACTGATAAAAAGTTAATTGATTCATATTATAAACAAGGTTTTAGACAATTTCATTGTTGTAATACATTACCAGTAAAAAATGGTGGATTAAGTGGTTATAAATTAATTCCTTATGTAAATAAACAAATAAAATATATCAAAAATAATTATCCTGATACTATTATTATAGCTGGTGGTGGAATAAGATCTTGGTATGATGTAACTAATTATTTAAAATTAAATGCTGATCATATTGGAATATCTACTATTTTATTTAATCCTATAAAATCTTGTATACTATACTATAAATATATAAAAAATATTTAAATTATTAATTTTAAATTATTAATTTTACTATTTAAAAAAACCTCAGCGTATATATATATAATAATGTCAGATAGAGTTAATAGACCTTTAAAAGATCCCACAATTAAATGGGATAAACCATATAGACCTAATTATAAATTAAATGAAACTAAAATTGCTGAATTGTTTAGTAAAATTGAAAATATGGATACTTTTGAATTAAAAAATTTCTCTGCAATTAATAAAATACCATTATCAGTAATAGATGAAAATGGTAACAATTTAATTCACAAAATTATTAAATCTGATAATCCGCTAAAAGGTGAGATATTAAGACTTAATGTTATTAAATTTTTGGTTTCTAATGGTACTAATCCAGACATGCCGAATTCAGATAATAATACTCCTTTACACTTAGCATGTGAAAAACAGTATTGTGAAATTATATCTTATTTATTAGAATTAGGTGTTGATCCAAATTATCAAGATAATACAAACATGACTCCATTACATTATCTTTTAAATGGTAAAATTGAAATTTGTGAACCAGATCGAACTATTAGAAATTTTGTTAAATCAAAAAAATTATCTGATGAAAAAATTAAAAAAGATATAATTAATGCTAAGAAAAATATATGGGATCAAATTAAAAACAATTCATTCATTGAATCATTAAAAAATACAATAATGGAAATTGAAAATGATGATAAATTTATTAACATTTTAGAAACTTTTCAAATCAATTTTAATAAAAAATTATTAAATATAGATGAAAAAACAGATAAAAGTAAATTAATTACACAATTAGTGGAACCAGCTAAATCTGATTTAAAAAATTATGTACTTAATAAATTTAGAAATTTTGAATATGATTCTAAGGATTTTGAAATACATACAAAAACAAATGACTCTTGGACAGATACTAAAAGTTTGAATTTAGCTACTATAAGAAATGCTGATAACAAAAAAAATATTAGAAGATTAATGAAAAATATTATAGAAGAAATAATTAAATACTTAAAGAATAACATTAATACTCAAGCAGGTGGATCTAAACCTGGTGAAACTATTGATGTTGAATCAAAATCAAGTGATTTTGCTTTAAGTGATGCTGATGATGATGACAATCAAATTGATTTTTCTGCTTCTAATGAAGAAATGGATGATTTAGCTTTATCAGGTACAAATCAAGAAGTTGATGTAAATGATGATGAAGATGAGGATCAAAATGCAAATAATCAATCTATTCAACAAGATCAAAATTTAGAAAGTGAATATGATAATCAAGAATATGATATTTTAGACTGGGATAAATTGACAATGATTAGTAAAACAACAAATAATCCAGGTGATGGACAAGATTTAGAAATCACAACATTTAATATCAAACATCCAGAAGAATCTGATTATTTTAAAAGTTATGAATATAAAAATGAACTTAATTTAATAGGAACATTATCATATAGAATAAATGTAGAAAAAAAATTTGCATGTAGTTTACATATTTTTGATGCAAAAGATGATTTTAATATAGATGATCAAATTGATCAAATATTAACACCATTAGAATTAGAAAAAAGATTTACATTAGATAAAGCTACATGGTTAGATCAATACATACAAGATAACAATAATGATAATAATGAAATCAAAGAAATTGATTATACTACATATTTATTAATTGCAGGTATTGCTAATTATAAATCAAATTTAGTTTTATCTGTAAATCAAGCATTCAAAATTAACGATTTTGCTGAAATTATGAATCATACAGGATTCGAAAATCAAGCTGAATCTGGAGCAAAAACAAACAATACTAATACTCTTGATTTTGTAAAATGGATTTACTTTTTATTATCACCAAGAATTAGTAATGAAATTTATCAAAATATAGAACAAGTTAATTTTAATATAAAAAATGATGACAATGATTTAGATAAGAAATTTTATAATTTAATCGAGTTTGCAAAAAAACTATTTGTTAATCCATTAATACAATTAGATAATTTATCTAATTCATTGATTAATGATTTAAAATGGATTCCTTCCATATCTAGAAAATATAATAATAGTATGAGTGAAAAACTAATTGAAGGTATATTAGTATATTGGCAATCAATGCCACAACCACCATTATTACAACATGTTGTTGATACAATTAGTTTAATCAGGGAACATTTTATAAAACCATCACAAAGATCACATAATAGAATTTTAAATAGAATATTTAATTATTATAAATATGATGAAATAGTTAAAAGTTTTGAAAAAAAGAAATTTTTAAATGACAGCTTACAAAAACAAATTTTAATGAATATTAATTATCATACATTACCTAGTCATACTGCATATTATATTGATAATAAAACTTATCCTGAAAGATACGATAATAATAAAAAAAATAAATTTTTAAAATCTCTTTATTTAGGATTAAATTATATAGGTGATATTGATAGGTACTCTCGATTTCGTTATAAAATTTTAATAAATGAGAATATAAGATTATTAAAAACTTTAAATAAATCATTAAATGAATATTTGATAAGTGTTATACAAACATTAGAAAATGGAGCTAAAAATTATTCAAAAATTATGACACTTTACTATCCAAGTATCGGAAAAATAGAATCATTATTACAATTTTATGCTAGTATGATAGAAGACTTTCAAATAAAAAATCAACTAAGTAATTTTATACAGAATAATAAGTTAATAATTATTAATATAAATAGATTAAATGCATTATATTATCTATATTATTATCTTTCAACTAATGAAAATAATAGAATAAAAATACCTAAATTTTTCTATTATCAATTTCCTATTAATGGTAATAAAGGATTTTTAGCATTTGATTCTAATGAAATTCTTGTTTTCCCACCAGGAAATATAAATGGATCAAACTCGAATAGTACCAAAATTCCAAAAAAAGTATTAGGTAGATACAATTATTTAAATACATTCGGATATAATGATATTATTAGCCAAATTAATAAACCAAACCCAGAATATTTTGTAAAATCAGTAATTAAAGAAGATAAGATTGATAAAACAAATGATTTTTATGGCGATGATGAAGAATTAGAAGATACTGATAAAACTAGAGAAGTAATAAAACAATATTATTTTAAACAATATCGTAATCAAACAAATGAAGGTATTTGTAATCAAGAACATCTCAATAAAGATGCAGGCCTTTGTAATTCAATTGATGGCTGTAATTATTATAATGATAAATGTTTAACTAATGAGGAATTTATTGAAAAAAAAAATAAGGCTGCTACAAAAATTCAAGCATTAACTAGAGGATATATAGTTAGAAAAGAACAGCAAGACAGTCAAGAACAGCAAGACAGTCAAGCTGGAGGTGCTTTAATTAGAAGTAAAAATTCATCTTTACCTGAACCAATGTATTCTATTTTTTCTGAATTTTACAATATGAATATTAAAAAAATTATTATTGAAAATACCAATAAAGGATTAAGAGAAAACTTTAAATTTATGGTAAAAAAACTAAATATAAGATTAGATGATCATAATGCTGATATTCAAATGGAATTTTATATGATAAAAACTATACAAGAATTAATTAAAAATTATTTAACAAACAAAGTTAATTTACTTGTATCTAACAAATATAATGAAATAGTAGCAGGTAGAACTGGAAAAAGTTTAGATCAGATTAATGAAGTATTCCCACCTGAAGATTTCAAATTAAAACTTAATTCTACAGATATAAAATTAGATTCTAATAGTAAAATTGAAAAAAAATATATTGTTAATTATTATCAATTTAGTAAAGAACCAGAAAAAAAAGATAAATTTATAATTTATCCTAATGATTACACAAATACTAATTTACAAAAAGCATTTTATTGTTTTGAATTAAATAATAGAGCTATTGAAAAAATGATTTACAAAAGAGCTGCATTTAATTTACTAGATAATGAAGAACATTCTCCATTACATACAATTATTCAAAATTACTATCCTAAATCTATTAATACTCTAAAAAATTTAGGAATTGATTTTAGATTAATTGAGTTGTTAAATAAAACACAGCACATATCACCACTACATGCAATGTTATTGGAATATAAAAATCATAGTTTTAAATTTTTAGGAAATAATATGAAATGTAAAACTAATAAAATGAAATATCGTGATATAATGAATTTTTTTACTAAAAATCAATATAAAGAAATAGAACAAATGATTTATACAAATGAAAAATTTGGAAATAATTTAATGAATAATCTTAATCTATCATATGAAATGGCTCATTATTTTATTCAAAAATATTTATCTATAAATCTACTTAAATTGGACGATAATTATAAATTAAATAATTTAATGGATCTAAAAATATTAAATTTGATTCGAACAAATAAATTAAATGGATTACAAGATAACAATTATTATAAAAATATTGATACAACAATTTACCTAGAAAAAGATGATAATTCACTAATTGCAAGAAATTTATTAAGTAAAATTTTAAATAAAGTTAATAAATTAGAAGATAAAAATGAATTAAATGAAAATCAATTAAAAAATTTAGTTACTAGTATTGATTTCTTTGAAGGAAATAGTATAATTAATGAAAGAATTATAGATTTATTAAATAAACAAGATAATTCTAAATTAGAAATAGATGATTTGAATGAAATTATTAGTAATTTAAATCCTGAACCATTGACTATTAATAGAACTAATCCAAATCAATATAATACTAAAAAAATAATAGAATCATTTGATAAATTATTAAATTTAGGATTAAATAATAATAGAGGTGTTTATTTAGATGGATTTAGCCAATATTTAAATAATATTGAAGACCATGATGTAATTATGATAAAAACTTTAAGAGATATTGAAGTTAATGATAATTTTTTCAAAGGTAAATTTAATCAACTAAAAAATTTCAATCATAAAACAATAAATAAATTAGTAAAAATATATCCAACTTATAAACATTTATCTAAAATTTGTAGATCTTATTTTGAAAATGATAAATATCTAGATTCAAATAAAGTTTTACAATATTTTAAAGATGTTTTGGTTCACTTAACTCAAAATGTTGTGTGTTATAATATTGAAATGATAATGAGAAAAATATTATTTAATCATTTCAAATCAATAAATCCTTATTCAACATCCGAAGAAATAATTAATAATATCAACTATATATTTAATTTTGAAAATATTTTAGATGGTGATTATACTAATATGAAAAATATATTATACAAAGTTGTTGCTGAAAAATTAGTTATAAATTCTGTGAATATCTATGAAAACGAGGATGATAAAGAGACATTTGATCAACAAACTACAGATGAAATTTTAGAAAATTATTTTGATTTGCTAAGTATTTCAGAAGTATTTCCATTAACAAACGATGTTCCTGCAATGAAAATTTTAAAAAATGAAGTATTAACTTACTTTAATACAATTTCTGATAAAATTATAGAAAATTGGATGGTTGTTATGGAAAATCAATTAAGATTTATAATAAATCAAGAAAGAATTATTAATTGTATTTTAAAGATGACTAATTAATTATCATCATCAGTATTATCATCATAAATTTCTAAATTCGAATTTATATAAGTATTACTATTTACTAATATATTTTCTGTTATTTTTAATACAAAACTATTTTCTATATTTCTAAAATCAGTCAATGATCCATCAGGATTTATAAATTTCACATTTAACTCACTTAAAGTAGTTATTTTAATATCATAACAATTACTCACAAATTTTTGGCAAATATCACTATCTATGAAAATTTTAGCAAAGCATGAAGGAACTGAACCATTATTATCAATTGTATCAAAATCATTTAATAATAATAAAAAATAATCTTTTTCATAATATGATAATTTTAATAAATTTTTATTTGTGTTTACAATACCTACTTGATTTAAATTATTTGAAAAAATATAATCACTATCATTTGTTATTGTATCAGAAAATATAGTTATTGCATTTTCACTTCCTACACTTTTAAAACCTAATAATTTACCAATTGTACCTGGTTTATTAAATAAAAATCTTACTAAAGATTTAGTTCTAATTTTAATTTCATTTCCACCACTACCATCTTTAGTTCCATCAGTATTATTATCAGCTGCATTATCCAAAGGGTTTAAATAGTAAATTATTATAACATAACTACTATTTGATTTATCAACTGAATACACTTTATGTTTTTTATTTATTTTATTTGCAGGAATAAAACCTACATCTTTAGAACCAGATATCAATATAGTATCACCTACTTGAACTGAATTACCCTTGTGTAAAATTGTTAATGAATAATATGTATATGTTCCAATATCTAAAGTACCTGCCGTAATACTATTTGGTAAATTATATTCTCTGTAAGACTTGACTCTAAAATTCATTTCTTTTATATTTAATGATAATTCAAATAAATTATATAATGGATCTTTTAAAGTACTACCTACTCTCTCTACATTATTCATTAATTTCTCTATTTTATTTTTTAAAGTATTTTCAGTATAATCTCCCTCAGGTACTTTAATAGAATAAATTTTATCTCCATCATCATATTGGTTCCAATACAATATATTATTTTTATTTTTTCCATTTTGAATAATAATATTATCAATATATGGAATAGAAACACTTATCAACTCAATTTTACATACATTTACAAAATTATTTTTTAATGATATAGTGTAATTATTAGATGAAGGATAACCAGTTATCGAATCTAAAATTTGAGAAACATTAACCTTAGATCCTCCACTATTTTCTGTTCTAAAAGCTTTTATTTTTGAATTAAAGTAAATATAATTATCCTCCACCTTTGTTATCGAATGATATCCTTGATATTGATTATAATTTATAGGATAATTTGCATTTAAATATTCAACAGGAATATTACCAATATTTGAAAAAGTTATTTCTGTTATTTTTTCAACTACTTTTATATTTGGTATTTCTAATCCAGTTAACCAATAACCTACAGAATCTATTTCTACAAATGCATAAGGATTATCCCAATTTATTGTTCCATCATTTAAATCTTCTATAAGATCTGTAATTGTTCCAGTAATATATTTATTTGGAATTGTATAAACTGTTTTTTCTTGATGATAATGCGGCCAATCAGATGAATATGTCTCTATTTTTGGATCACTCCAATAATATTTTTTACTAGTCATATTAAAATTAAATGGTAATTTTACCAAAAAATAATCTTGTTCCAAACTAGTTTCTGTTATTTTTAAACTTCTATGTAAATTTGTTGGTAATGTTGATACATTACTACACAACAATGCATTTTGAATTCCTAATAATGCATTAATTGGTATATTTTCAATCATATAATCATCTGATGTTAAATCAGATATCATTTTAATATTAACCTTAAAATTCTCATTATAGGTTAAATAACTAGATGTAATTCCATGATTATCAAATTTTATTAAAATATGGTCAAAATTATTAATTAAATAAATAGATGATGTTAATATTTTCTTACTACCTTCTATATTTTGAATTAAAATTTTATCACTAACTTTTAAATTATGATTAGTGTATTTAATCTTTATTAAATTTGAATTTGCAGTTGTACTAATTGGATCATTATCTAATAATTGCAAATTTGATTTAACTAAATTTTTTGGGCTAGTATCTCGATGCCTTGAATCAATATTTAAATATGTTACTTTTTTTAATATATTTTTTTTTATATTTTTTTTTTCTTCCATATTACTCTATTTATGAAAATAACTAGATTTTTCTTTAAACTTTATAAAAAAAATATCTAAATTAATATATATATGATTGCAAATTTTGCATTTCAATTAGTAGCTTTTTTTGGAATAGTTATTGGTATTTATGAATTATTAAATGTAACTATTTCTAAAAAAACTAAAGATGAAAGAGATTTACCTAATTATTTTTTAGAAGGTAATTTCTTTCAAAGACTTCAATATTCACCTTATTTATTAAATAAACATGGTCGTGGTTGGTTTTATTCAGTAATTGGAATTGTTTCATTATTTATTGCTCTTAAAAATTTAATACCAATTCCTGAATTTTGTGGTAAGTCAAGATTAATTGTATTGATGTCAACAGTATTAGTATTAACTTTAATGTCAATTAAAAAAGAAAATTCTAAATCACCATCTGGATCAAAGTCTGGAACACCATCTGGATCAAATTCTGATATATATTTATTACCAGATGAAATATCTAAACCAGCTGATTTATTAAGACAAGATTTTGTTCAAACTATAGGTATTTTCTTAGGAGTTGGTACATTAACAGATGTATTATCAAAAATGATGTTTAAAAGTGGTTATTAAATTAAAAATTAAAATTATTAATTTAATCTCTAAAACCAATTTTATATTCAATATTCAAATTATTCACTTGTATATTTTCAATTTCAATACAACCATTTTTTTCTAAATTTTCATTATTATACTTTTCTGAACAGGAACCACTACAAAATCTTCCAAAATTACTTTTTTTTTTACTAATTAAAATAGGACGCTTACAATATTTACATTTAATCATAAAATATTATTATACATTAATAAAAAAAAATAATTCAATTTTTTTTATTATATGTATTTAAAATTAAGTTTATAATATTAATAATGTTAACAAAAAATGTATTGATCTTCGGTTGGTTCGGAGCATCTAAAAAACAACTTAACAAATTTGGCGATTTATATAAAAAAATTGGATATAACTCTAATATAGTTGAAACACCAATATTAGAATCAATAAGTTACCAAAATTGGAAACAATGGAAAAAATATGGATTACCTAATAGATATAAAAATACAAAATATGATCGAGTACATATATTCTCAGGTGGTATTTTTCAATACCATAATTGGATACTACATGATAAAATTAATAAAATAGATTCTTTTGGACACTCTTCAATTGTTTTTGATAGTTCACCTTTTTTCCCATTAAGTAATCAGGTATCAAGATATAGTGTTAATGTTATTCCATATATTAAAAATATCCCTAAATCAGATAAAATTATTTCTAATATTGTTGATAAATACTGGAAAATTAATAAATATCAACAATTTGAACGTTTTGATGAATTTACAAATAATATTAATTGCGGAAGAAAAAAAATTTTAATAATTAGTAAAAATGACAATTTATTAGATCATAATTTAATAGAAAAACAAATAAAATTATGGAAAAATAATTCTACTGAAGTAATAAGATCAAATGATTTTATTGATTCTAATCATTTGAAACATTATAAATTATATCCAGAAGAATATATAGATATGTTATTAAAATAAATATTACAAATTATAATTTTTTTAAATTACAATTTTAATAAATATTTTTTATAAAATTCTACAGGAAATATTTCATTTTTATTATTCCATTGAAAAATGACTGCAATAATATTTTTTTTAGGTAAAATAAATATATATTGTCCTTTAATACCCCAACAAAAAATAGCATCTTCAAATAACCAAAAATAATAACCATAACCATAATCATGACCCCAATATTTACCTTTTGATTTATAATTTTTAATTGATTTATTAAACCATTTTAAATTAATTAATTGTTTATTATTATATTTACCTTTATTCATAATTAATTTACCTATTTTTAATAAAGATTCAATAGATAAATAAAGTCCCCCCATTGAATCACTTAATCCTTCTGATGTTTTTCTCCAAAAAAATGATTTAATTTTTAAATAAGAAAATAAATATTTTTTAGCATAATCATCTAAATTATAATTAGTAATTTTTTTGAAAATATAAGATAATAATATCGGGTCAAAATCTTTATACTCAAAATAAATACCTGGTTTTTTGGCTACTTTTATATTCAAAATAAATTCTACCCAATTTTCACTTTTTTCCATAAGATGAAAAATATGATTTGGACTATCAAAATTTGTTACTTTTTTTGAAACTTCTATTCCAGATGTCATAGTAAATAAATGTTTTATTTTAATTTCTTTTTTAAATTTATCTTTTTTAAAACAATCATCAAATTCTTTAAAATATTTTCTTATATAATCATTGTCAATATTTGATTTTAAATCCCCTCTTTCAATTGCTAAACCATATATCAAAGAAGTCATACTTTTACTTATTGATTGAACTGTATGTAATTTTGTATTTTTATAATATGGATGATAATCATTATTTCCAAAATCATAAATATCTTTTATTTTGTTTTTCTTTTTTTTCACAACGTTTTTATTTTTAAAAATAAGTTTATTATCCTTTAATATTATAACACTATTTATTCCATTTTTTTTTAAATAATTCATTACTTTAATTAAGAAAAAAAATGATTTATAAAACTTTTTAATAAGTTATCTAAGAATCTAGTATCTCATTATAATCATTAGAATTTTTAAGTATGTGATTATTTTTTTTTCCAAATAAATTCATATTTTTTATGGTTAAAATAATTCAAAATAATCTATTTCTACATTTTTTTTGTAACCTAATGCATTTACAGTACATGGTACATTATTAATATATTTTATAAATTTATCATGTGTGTGTCCAAATATCCAAAGTTTTATTGGGTCATTAATTATATATTCTAAATCTGATGCAAATATACTTTGAACTTTTAAATATCTTTTATATTTTTTAGTAAATTGATAACAAGGTAAGTAGTGTGTTAAAAAAAAAATATTTAGGTTTTTCGTTAATTAAATTATTTTTTAACCATAAAGTATTATTGTAATATAATTTTCATATTTTTATAATAATTAAGTATTTATTTTCTCAACTATTTATATGAATCCTAGAAAAATTATTTTGATATTATTAATTTTAATAATTTATTTAGTTTTTTTTAAAAGTGAAAAAGTTTCAGAAAAATTTAAATTTAAGAGAATGAGATTCGCAGTCTCAAATCTAAAACGAAAGTTAGAAACAAAAAGTAAAATAATAATAGAAACGGCCAATCAAAAAAAATTAGCTGAAGAAAGTAAAAAAACGTACGAACAAATTACAATCTTTAAAAAAAATAGAACTAGTACTAGTGCAATGGAATGCAATCAATGTAATAATGCAATGAAAATTATTGAACCTACTATTACTGCATTATATAAAGTTTTTATTGAAAAAGATCCTGGTGGTGTTATTTCTTCTTTAGCTACATCATTAGTACAAGGAATCGCTGTAAAAAATTTTGAAAAAGAAGTTTTAGAAAAGTTAAACAATAATAAAGAATTACAGTCAACTTTAGTAAATATAGGTGGAGATGAAAATAAAGTATTAGACTATATTGAACATGGTGTAAATAAAGGTATCAGATGTTTAGTTGAAGCTACGGGTAGTTCTACTAAAAAATTAAGTTCAAAAGGGAAAAAAGGTATGAGTCCAAAAAAATTTGGTGTGCAATTAATGCATAGTTTTGTAAGATGTTTGATGAAAGAAATGACAAGAAAAATTGTTATGGAAATTACTAAATGTAATGATGAAGATGCATGTAGACCATCAATATCTTATTTTGAAGAACTTGAAAAAGGATTTAATAAAATTGTTGAAGATAAGGTAGAGTTGACAAAAATAACTACAGAAGAAGAAAGTAAATCAATTAATAAATTGCGAGATGAATGCTCCATTCAATGATTTCATTATTAGATAATAAATCATTTAGAAATAAAAAAAATGATTTATTAAATACTTAATTATTAATAAAATAAATAATGACTTCATTAACGAAAATTAGTTATAAAGCTAGTATAGAAGATATTAAAAATAGAACTGATCTTTTATTAAATGTAACTCCAAATATATCAGAAAAATTTGATTATAAAGATTTTAATATGTATAATGAAATTAAAGATAATATAAACAAAATTGAAAATATAATGAAAGAAAAAAATTTTGAAAAAAAAATAAATCAATCTAGAACTCTTAAAATATTAACAAGTATACATAGCCGTCGAGAATTAGATTATGAATATACTTGTCATGGTTCTATTACATGGAATATGTGGGACAAATATATTGATATTATAAAAATATTACATAAAGATATTAGATGGGGAAAATATTCAGAATTAGATGTTGTATTATGTGTATTTTTATGGTGTTCTAATAAAGGTCCTAATTATTATAACAATGAAATTAAAATAAAAAATGATCTAAAACAAGAACAAGAAATAGAAGTACCTAATATGAGACCAGGTAGATTTGGAACAAAAGAATTTTTTATAACTATCGATGGTTATATAAAAAATTCTATAAAAATACCTATTGAATTATTACAAAAAATTAATGAAAACACTTATCATAATTTTTTTGCCGATACATTGAAATATGTAGAAAAAAATAAATTAACATTATTGAAACAAAAATATAAAAATAGTTGTGAAATAAATGGTTTAAAACCTGATAATTACGATGATTTTTGTAAGATAAACTATCCTGGGAAAAAGAAAAGGAATCAAAAAGATTGGGTAGAATATTATACAGAAAAAGGTTATTTAGAAAAATATTAAATAAATATAATAAATTTTTATTATATTATTTTATGTTAAGCAATTTCTTTAAATGAGCTGTTGCTTTTAAATCTATTTTATCATTTTCACAATTATTAATTAGTGATTTATTATGATCTTCATTAATATTATTTTTAGGAAATAATAAATCAGGATGTGGTAAATTACAATAATTAGGTGATTTTATCAAATTTGATATACTATTATTATTAATATCTGGATGTGAAAAATTATTACTCAATTTAGAACCAGATACAGGATTATTTTTTGTTCCAAAAATAATATCAGGATGTGGTAAATTACAATGTAAAGGTGCTATCATCATTCTACTTTCATTAAAATATTTCGTTTTACTTTCTGGTAACATTAATATAATTTATATATTTTTATTAATTATATTAATCAATTTTTATTATAAATTTATTTTTTTTCTATCAAATTCATAATAATTTTCATTTTTATATATTTCATCTACTAATCCTGATTTTAAACATTTTTTTGAATCCCACCATATATCATGTTTTAAAATGTCATTTAATTCTTTTTCCTTTAATTTTGTGTAAGTTTTATATAATGACTTTATCTTATCCATTAACATTTTTAAATTTTTCATTTCATCTTCTAATTCATCCATCTTTCCCCAAGTAGATGATGATAATTGATGAATTAACATATATGAATTTGGATATATTATCCTATAATCACAAACAACTGATATTAATGTTGCTGCTGATGCTGCTGCACCCTCAATAATACTAATAACTGGAACTTTTAATGCAAGAATTGTATCAATTGTAGATAATGCTGCAAAAATTGATCCACCATTTGAATTAATATGCAAGTAAATATACTTATCTTTGTTTATCATATTTTTCCCATCATTTGTTATATTGTATTCTATTTTTCTTAATTCATTATTTAACTTTAAACAAGTTTTTTTGGTTACACCACAATAATAATAAATATGATTTTTATAAACATCTACAGACGGATAATCTGTATTTCCGTTCCATTTATCTGATTTACTTTTTTTAGATTTTTCTTCTTCTTTATCTTCTTTATCCTTATCATCCTTTTTTAAAACATAATCCTTCCTTTTTTTTAGATTATAATCACTCATTGGCTAATTTAAGATAGAAATAATATTTTAATATTATTATTTCTAAAGTTTAATTTAAAACTAATTTTTTAATTTCCTTTATTATTTGATCACTGTATCTTTGTACTGTCCATGGAAAATGTCCTGAATTTACTAAATAATAAGTTGTTATCTTATTTCCACTTTTTTTATATATTCCCTCTTCATTTTTAATCCTATGCATATTTACATCATTTCTTTTTTTCTTATTCATTCCTGTTTCAGTATCAAAGTTTAAATTTCTAAATGAAATCAAAGGAACTTTAATTTTTCCATTTAATTCTTTTTTCATAGTATGATAGTAATAAGCACCTGTAATATCTTCTATTTTATCGATATACTTATTTATTTTTTTATTATGTTTATATCTATCTTTTTGAACATTTTCAATCATTTTATTAAATAGTGATTCTAAATTTTCATTTGTTATTTCATTTAATTTTACCTTATCAGCTCTTTTTTTATAATAAATATCTACTATTTCTGGAACAATATATGATCCATCAAGAAAAATAGTTTTTAAACACTTTGATGGATATAAATTAGAAAAATGTAAAGCAAACCAACTTCCCAGTGAATGTCCTATAGGTATAAATTTGTCATTTTTATCTTTTAGTAAATTATATATTCTTTTACATTCTTTATCAATATTAATATTATCTAAAGTTATTTTTTTTGGTTTTTTAAATAAATTTTGGTAAACTTTTTGCCACTCTTCATATCCAGGATTTTTACCTGTATAATAGTAACTAATATTATATGATTCAGGATTATATTGATAAACCTTACCAATTTTTTTTAATTTTTTAAGAAAATCTAATTTTTTTAAATTATATTTTTTGTTTTTTCCTTCAGTAAAATTATATTCCCAATCTTTAGGAGAATTTCCAAATCCAGGAAATAATATAAATAATACCATTAAATATAAATAGATTATTATTTAAAGTTTTGCCCACACACGTAGAAAATATTTATCTCCTAATTCATTTTCATAATCAGGATGTGTAACTTTTTTTAAAATTTCATAAATTTCTTCCCAAAATGTCATTTATATATATAACAGATAATATTATTTTAAATAAAGAAATTCTACATACTAAGAAAGTAAATATATAATTAAAAAAATAAAAAATTGATTATTAATGTTTTAAAGAAATAATAACTTATTACAATCAAATATGCCTACTAAAAGTAAATACGATAAAAAAACTCCTAGAGAACATGTATTATTAAGACCTGATACTTATATCGGAGATATAGAAAAAACTTCGGAAAGTATGTGGGTGTATCATCCTGAAGAAAATAAAATTATTAGTAAAAATATATCCTATACACCGGGATTCCTAAAAATCTTTGATGAAATTTTAGTCAATGCTAGAGATGCTTCTATTACAGATAAAAATTGTGATACTATTGATGTAGTACTTAATGAAGATTTTATATCAGTAAAAAACAATGGTTATATACCAATAGAACAACATGAAAAACATAAAGTAATGATACCATCAATGATATTTGGTGAAATGTTATCTGGATCTAATTTTGATGATAATGAAAAAAGAACTACTGGTGGTAGAAATGGATATGGTGCTAAACTAACAAATATATTTTCTACAGAATTTAATGTTGAAATAGGAGATTCAAAAAATAAAAAAAAATTTAAACAAAGTTGGAAAGAAAATATGAAAACAATTGGAAAACCAAAAGTAACTAATTATTCAAATGGAAATAATTATGTAAAAATTACCTTTTATCCTGATTTTGAAAAATTTGGTATTAATGAAAAAAAATTAGATGATGATCATTTTAAATTATTTCACAGAAGAACATTAGATATATTAGGATGTGGTTCTGGAAAATTAAAAATCACATTTAATGGAAAAAGAGTTAATCTAAATAATTTCAAAAAGTATAGTGAATTGTACTATCCTAATGAAACAATTTATTTTGATGATAAGTCTGAAAGATGGAATGTTGGATGTATATTTATGCCTGACAGTAATCAACAAGTAGTTTCATTTGTTAATGGTATATCTACTTATAAAGGTGGTACTCATGTCAATCATGTAGTTGATAAAATTGTAAAAAGTTTAATAACAGAAATAAAAAAGAAAGAAAAAGATATTAAAATTAGTTCAACTATTATTAAAGAAAACCTTATCTTTTTTATTAATTCAATTATTGAAAATCCTGCTTTTAGCAGTCAAACAAAAGATACATTAACTACTAAAGTACAAAAATTTGGTTCAACTTATACACCAGATAATAATTTTTTAAAAAAAATATATAAATCTGGAATCATTAATCAAGTTGTTCAATTAGCAAAATTTAAAGCTTCTAATAATTTGAAAAAAAATGATGGTAAGAAAAAAGTAAAACTAAAAGGAATTCCTAAATTAGAAGATGCTAATAAAGCAGGTACTAAAGATTCTAATAAGTGTACTTTAATTTTAACAGAAGGAGATTCAGCTAAAGCATTTGCAATGGCTGGACTTGCTATTGTTGGAAGAGATTACTATGGTGTTTTTCCATTAAAAGGAAAATTATTAAACATTAGAGAAGCTACTTTATCACAAAGAAAAAATAACGATGAAATTAATAACTTAAAACAAATAATAGGATTAAAAATGGATACTGATTATACCATTGAAGAAAATTTTAATACTTTAAGATATGGTAGAATCATGTGTTTAACAGATCAGGATGTAGATGGTTCACACATTAAAGGCTTATTAATGAATTTTATTCATTTCTTATGGCCTTCACTTATGAAAAGACAAGGTTTTATTACTTCATTAGCAACACCTATTGTAAAAGCTTTCAAAGGTAAAAATGTTAAAATATTTTACAATTTAACTGATTATGAAAAATGGAGAGAATCTACTAATACATCTGGTTATAACATTAAATACTATAAAGGGCTTGGTACATCTACTTCAAAAGAAGCCAAAGAATATTTTGTAGGAATTGATGATAAATTAATAACATATTTCTGGGAAGATGTTAAAGAAAATACATTTGATCCAAATAATGATTGTATTACTAAAGCATTTTCTAAAAACAGAAGCGATGATAGAAAAGAAATGTTAATGCAATATGATAAAAACAATATACTTAAATATGAGGATAGAAACGTATCATATCCCAAGTTTTTTGAATACGATATGATTCATTTTTCTAATGATGATATTGAAAGATCTATTCCACATATAATGGATGGGTTAAAACCATCACAAAGAAAAATTTTATATGGTTCTTTTCTAAGGAAATTAGATAAAGAAGAAGTTAAAGTAGCTCAATTATCTGGTTTCGTATCAGATAAAGCAGCTTATCATCATGGAGAAATGTCACTTACTGGAGCTATAGTTGGAATGGCACAAGATTTTGTTGGTTCGAATAATATCAATATTTTAAAACCAAATGGACAATTTGGAACTCGTATCAAAGGTGGAAAGGATAATGCATCTGCTAGGTATATCTGGACTAAATTAGCAAAACTTACTTCATTAATATTTAGACCTTCTGATAATCCTATATTAAAAAAACAAGATGATGATGGCTTACCAATTGAACCAGAATCTTATGCTCCTATAATTCCAATGATACTAGTTAATGGTGCTAAAGGAATTGGTACTGGATTTTCTACATCAATTCCTCAATACAATCCGACTGAAATCATTCAAACTTTATTAAATATGTTAGATGATGAAAATTATAAAATTAAAACAATGAAACCTTGGTGGAATAAATTTGAAGGAAAGGTTAAAAAGATAGATAAAAACAATTTTGAAACTCGTGGAGTATATAAAATAGAAGATGATAAATTAATTATTTCAGAATTACCAGTTGGTGAGTGGACTACATCATATAAAGAATTTTTAGAAAAAGAACTTGAAAAAGAAGCAAATAAAAAGAACAGAAAAAATGTCAGATTAACAGGTTATTCAGATAATAACACCGATACAAAAATTCATTTTGAACTTAAATTTAATAAGGGATCTTTGAAAAATATCAAAGATATTGCTAAAAGTTATAAACTAATAAAAAAATATCAAACAACTAACATGCATTTATATAGTATTAATAATTCAATTAAAAAATATAGTTCAATAAAAGATATTTTAAAAGAATATTTTGATGAAAGATTAAAATTATATCAAAAAAGAAAAGATTATCAATTAAATATATTAAAAGAAGAACTTGAATTAATTAGCTACAAATGTAAATTCATATTATTGGTTATTGAAAAGAAAATTAAAATAAATAACAAAAAAAGAAAAGATATTGAACAAAAATTATTTTTACTTAAATTTCCTAAATTAGGAACAGATAATTCATATCAATATTTACTTGGAATGCCTATTTACTCTTTAACATTTGAAAAAGTAGAAGAACTAAAAAAGCAAATGAAAAATAGAAAAATGGAACATGAAAAACTACTTAAACTTACTCCACAAAATATATGGAAAAAAGAATTAGAAGAATTATTAAAAGAATATATTAAATGGATTGATGAAAAAAACAAAGATGATGGTAAAATAGATTTAGTACAAAATAGTAAAAAGAAATCTAAAAAAAAATCTAAGAAGAATTCAAATAAAAGTATAATTATTTAATTTATAAAAATTGAAAAATATTTTTTATAATACTATAAATATTTAATATGTCTCTTTCCTCTGAATCTGATCTTAAAAAGAAACTTAAATATATGAAATGTTTAAACAATCCTAATGATGATACTAAAATAACAAATATTACTTAAGAAAAAAAAATAAAAAAAGAAAGATTATAAAATAAAACAAATAAAAAAAAAAAAAAAAAAAAAAAAAAAAAAAAAAAAAAAAAAAAAAAAAAAAAAAAAAAAAAAAAAAAAAAAAAAA
>Ga0181568_10001723_pt1 | contig 19915 bp, 9 predicted proteins | sample 101ome_20_FD_133758 | JGI IMG/M metagenome (GOLD analysis project Ga0181568, IMG submission 133758) | Coastal salt marsh microbial communities from the Groves Creek Marsh, Skidaway Island, Georgia - 101404AT metaG (megahit assembly) | ecosystem: Environmental > Aquatic > Marine > Intertidal zone...
GTGCTGCAGGAGGTGTTCCATGTGCTGGTGCTGCAGGTGCTGGTGCTGCAGGTGCTGGTGCTGCAGGTGCTGCTGCTGCTTCTTCTGCTTCTGCTGCTGCTTCTTCTGCTGCTGCAGGTGCTGGTGCTGCAGGTGCTGGTGCTGCAGGTGCTGCTGCTGCTTCTTCTGCTGCTGCAGGTGCTGGTGCTGCAGGTGCTGGTGCTGCAGGTGCTGGTGCTGCAGGTGCTGGTGCTGCTGCTGCTTCTTCTGCTTCTGCTGCTGCTGCTTCTTCTGCTTCTGCTGCTGCTTCTTCTGCTGCTGCTGCTGCTGATCTTTTGTTTGCTTTTAGTCGTTCTGCTGCCTCTGCTGTTGCTTTTTCTGCTGCTTTTGCAGTACTCAATGCCTTTTCTAATTCTGCGTATTGTCTGTTTGCTACTTGTACTTTTACTGCTTGTACTGCTGAGTTTTTTTCTGCTTTTGCAATACCTATTGCCTTTTCGAATTCTGCTGTATGTACTTTTACTGCTTGTGCTGCTGCGTCTTCTGCTGCTTTTGCAATACTTAATGCCTTTTCTAATTCTGCTGTATGTACTTTTACTGCTTGTACTGCTGCTTGTTCTGTTGCTTGTTCTGCTGCTGCTTTTGCTGCCGCTTCTGCTTGTGCTTCTTTTGCTGCTTTTTCTGCTGCTTCTGCTAGTGCTTCTTCTATTGCTTTTTCTGCTGCTTCTGCTTTTTTCCTTACTGCTTCTGCTTTTGCTGCTGCTTCTTCTGCTGCTTCTGCTAGTGCTTCTTCTCTTGCTTTTGCTGCTGCTTCTTCTGCTGCTTCTGCTAGTGCTTCTTCTGTTGCTGCTGCTGCTGCTTTTTCTGCTGCTTCTGCTTTTTTCCTTACTGCTTCTGCTTTTGCTTCTGCTGCTGCTGCTGCTTTTGCTGCTGCTTCTACTTCTGCTGCTTTTGCTGCTGCTGCTTCTTCTTTTGCTTTTGCTGCTGCTTCTGCTTTTTCTTTTGCTTTTGCTGCTGCTGCTTTTGCTGCTGCTTCTACTTCTTTTGCTTTTGCTGCTGCTTCTGCTTCTTCTTTTGCTTTTGCTGCTGCTGCTTTTGCTGCTGCTTCTACTTCTTTTGCTACTGCTGCTGCTTCTGCTTCTTCTTCTGCTGCTGCTGCGTCTTCTGCTGCTTTTGCTGCTGCTGCTTCTTCTGCTGCTTTTGCTGCTGCTGCTTCTGCTCTTGCTGCTGCTGCTGCTTCTGCTCTTGCTGCTGCTGCTGCTTCTGCTTCTGCTTTTGCTGCTTTTGCTTCTTTCCTTGCTGCTTCTTTCCTTGCTGCTTCTGCTTTTGCTGCTGCTGCTTTTGCTGCTGCTGCTTTTGTTGTGTTTGCTACTGCAATATTCATTACCTTATTCATTCTTACTGCTATTTCTGCTTTTTTTTTCCTTACTGCTTTTCCTGCTTCTGCTGCTGCTGTTACTGCTGCGTCTTCTGCAAGATGCTTTGCTTTCCTCATGTTTGCTGCTGATTTTGCTGCTTCTGCTGCTTTTACTGCTGCTGCGTCTTCTGCTGCTGCGGCGTCTTTTGCTTGTTTCTTTGCTGCTTCTGCTTCTTTCCTTGCTGCTGCTGCTTCTGCTGCTTTTACTGCTGCTGCGTCTTCTGCTGCTTTTTCTTCTTCTTTTGCTGCTGCTTCTGCATTTGCTGCTTCTTCTGCTGCTTTTGCTGCTGCTGCGTCTTCTGCTGCTTTTGCTGCTTTTGCTGCTGCTGCTTCTTCTGCTGCTTTTGTTATTGCTTTTTCTATTTTTAAAGATTCGTTGCCTTGTGACATTGTTGGTTTCTTTGCTGCTTCTTCTGCTTGCTGCACTTCTTTTGTGTCTATGGCCTTGATTAATGCTTGCTGTAGTTCTTTTGATTCCATGGCTTGTGTGAATCCTTGCTGTAGAAATGCTGCGTCTTCTTCTGCTTCTTCCTGCCTTGTGGCAGTGTTTGGCGCATTGTTGCTATCTTGTGAAGTTGTGCGCACGCGCCGTGTCATTGTTTGTATACGGCAATAGGTGTGAGAATCTAGCCGATTTGTCAAAAGGTGTGTGTTTTTTTGTGCAGGACAATGTTTTTGTATGCAAACAATGCTAAGATAAAAAATTTATATGTACGTGTAAATGTTTTGAAATTCAGTTGATATATGTTATGCACAAAATAGACTCCAAGTAGTGTAAACTTTGAAATGGCAGCAATTACAAGTAGATGAAACTATGAGATCAGAACGTTTAGTTACAACTTTACAAGATTTCCAGTTGATTTTTTGGAAAAGTTGTTTACACAAGCACGCATACACACAACTGCATTGTGTGGAAAGTGGGTTTGAATTCCATTTTTATTTGCCCTGCTGCTTGGGCGTTGAGTTTGCTGAAGTGGCTATTGACGTATTTCAGTGAATGTGTTTTGCACGTGGTTGCAACGGGTTTTGCGCAGATGGTACGTACCAGTATATCGCGTACATTTTTTCTTTGCGGCAGTGTTATGATGACTGACAATTGACAGATCGATTGTATCTTTTGTAACGGGACTTGCATAGTGATCTGTGTAGTTATCTGCGTAGTCATCTGTGACGGTCGTATGTTTGGCATGCGCACAATGGTTGATATGGAACGACACAGTGAAGTGTTTGTCTTTGTTTTTACGGCAGTTGATTTGAATCTTTGGGGTGCCAATGAAGCTGTTTGTGTGCACGACTCCGTGTTTGTTATACATGACAGAGCCAATTGGCGCAATGTATAGGTTTGCGTTGTGTACAAAGATTTGGCTGATTTGTAACACGGCGCGGTTGGCGTTTGGATCGAGGAGTTGTGCGTAGCAGGTTTTTTCCATGTGCAGAGCCGCGGTGTCTTGTCCGACGGCCATGTACGACTTCCACGAGTGTATTTGTATTCGATGCGGGGAGATGTTGTTGCAGTCCTGGCAGTCCCGGCAGTACATGATTATTTTGGGAGTTTGATCGACACAGTAGACGAGTGCAAAGAACTTGCCAATGTTATTTGGTGGCAGTTGAGGCGATGTATGCATGGTGCTTTGTTGCTTGATTGCATTGTGGTAGATTTGTTGGTGTATGAACATGGTTGTCCTCCACAGGCGGCACATTGGTTTGGCGACGATTTTGTGCAGTCCTGCAATGATTTTGTGGGACGCCAGTGCCTTTTCGCAGATGGGCCATTGGAACGCGGGGTGTGACGAGTGCAGGGTGCAGAGGGTGGTACAGTTTTGGGTCTGCTTGATTAGTTCGCTGCAGATGATCTGAAGGATGACATCAGGCAACTGGACGAGATGCATGCGCCACGAGTCGGTAGCTCGTTTTGTCGGGACAACGCACATTGCTGTTGGCGGAGTTACGCGCGCCACGACGTCTTGTGTTGTGCTGCCAAGGTCGTGGCTGGCAAAAAAAGAGGATTATTTTGCGGTTGTCAGCCTGAGAGATTTGCGCACTGATTGTCGCGACGCTGTGCTTGTTTGTGGTGGATTTGTTTCCGCGCGCAAGGTGTTTATAATCTCAGTATATTGTGGCATTCGCGACGGCCGTGGTGCGTGGAGAGGGCGCAGGGTACGCAGTTGGTGTGCAGGGTACGCAGTTTGTGTACAGGGTTTGCGTACGCAGTTTGCGTACAGGGTCTGCGTACAGGGTCTGCGTACAGGGTTTGCGTACGCAGTTTGCGTACAGGGTGTTTGCGTACGAGATGAGTACGATGACGGAACTATTTGGCAAGCTGCACGTCATGAAAGCAATGGAGGAGGCGTGCGCTTTGCAGTCACGCACAGCGCTTGTCGAACTGTTGGCCACAAAGAAGCGCAAGCGTGAGTGCGAACGGGAGATTGAGCACTTATCGCGTCGACTACGTGTGTTGCGCAAGATGGAGCAACAGCAGACCCGCTGTCACAAGACACGCGAAAAGAGCACACGCGACGCACTGCGCACACAAGGTGCTCTGCTTCAGCAGATCGACGCCAAAGGCAAGGTGGATTTATCAGAAGATAGCAGCGGGTTTGGGGTGTTGCGATTGGTGTTTGCGAGGCACTTGCACATCTTGTACGGGGACATTGCTTTGCTGAATTTAAGGATGACAGATTTGTATTGTCATCGATTGTGTAATGAGTTTTCGGAGCAGTTTTGTTTTTTGAGCAGTTTCCGCTGTAATCCGCTGCGGGTGATGATGCCGCGCACACAGCTGTTTTGTTGTCATCCGCAGCAGTGCACGTTGTTGGTGGGGGACGTTGTGTCGCCGCTTTGGTTGAGCAAAGCTCACATCGACGCGGCAAAGATGACGACGGATGCGTGTTTACCGACGCTGTTGCAGTGGCACGAGACGCATCGCGTGTGTGCTTATTTGGTTGTAAGCATAAAGTCGACGAGGATTACAATTGTGCCGTTGCTTTGCAAGCAGACAAATCAAACGGAACTGATTCAGATGGCCAAAACGGGACGGGTGGAGGCACAGACATCACATGCATACAGACGTCTGTACAAGCAGTCTGGAGGGCTCAATACGTTTTGCGGGTTTGTCGTGCACAATCGGGCGGCACTGTGGAAGCTTCCGTTTGTGTGGGCGCAACGCAGCAAGAGCCGGGTACGGATTACTTCCGATGCGGAGATGTGCTCGACGTCGCGATTGGACGTCTTCAAGTACATGCAGTACACTCAAATCAAGCACAAGCAACGTACACCAGAACCGGCTTTGTAGAGAGCACACATACGCACATACAAGAATGGTTCACAGTAGTATATCAATTTGTGGAATTGTGAGCTGTTACTGCGTGTCACAACCGCGGGGTGCAATAGTATGCTGACCGAACTACGCCATTGCGCTGCGTATGTCGCAAAGACTTCGCCCTGCTACGACGTGTTTCGTTCGCATGTGTACGGTCGGACGCGTCTGGAGTATTTGAATTCTTTGCTCGAGCTACTGATCGTGTACGTGGGCATTGTGCCTGTTCTGCATTGCATGCACCACAAGACGTGCAGACCGATTTTGCTGAGCAACGACAGTCTCAAAATCTACGTCACGTTGGTGTTGCTTTCGCACTCGGTATTTGTGCTGGGAGTGCACTACTATCAGCAAATCCTAGCAATGTTTTGCCTCAAAGCAGAGAGTGAGTATGAGCAGCTCCCGGCAGACACACGCGCAGCGTATTGGATGAACGACAGATATCTCAAGTGCAAGTGGGGGCTGATGTGGAACACAATGCTGTTGCTGCTTTTGACGTTTGCACAGGTCATACCTGTGTGCTTTTCCACGATCTACGTGTCGTACGTGTGCGTGCTTGTGCCGCTGCATTTTACAAACTTTTTTCTTGCAAAGTGGAATCAGTGAGTACAGGGTTTAGAATTAGTTGCAGAATCGGTCTGATTTATCAATAAACTTTGTCATATTGAGACTACTTAGCTCCGGTGTAATAAACTACAAACTGCCGCAGATCCATCAAGAGTGCAAACTTGTTTTAATCTTTGTTCTAATCTTTGTTTTAATCTTTGTTCTAATCTCGATCACACGAATATTGCGCACACTGCATATCACTCCGCATGCGTTGCCTTTAGACGTTATGAACTTTCAGATTGGTGTAAAAGGTTGGGATCACTGCATCGGCGTCTGCTCTACAGGCAGGGCAGGTAGAATGTTGTTCGATCCAAGTGACCGCACAACTCTCACAAAAGCCAGCATGACCGTCCCTTTTGTTGGTATGCATTACTGTGCAGTCTGCAGTGTCATCAAGCGGACAGTAGCAGATCCTGCACTCACGCTGTGCTTCAGCTGGTGCTGCATTAGGCACCCGGTTTGGCAAGCACTCACGCTGTGCCTCACCTGGCGCAGCCAGAGGCAAAATGCGGGCCATTTCTTTGTGCAGGTCTGTAAGCTGCTGAACGGCAGTTTGCCGAGTTTGAATGCTGCAAGTCAGCTGTTTGTTTTCCTCCGTCAGTTGTTTATTTTCTTCCACAAGCCTTTTGGCGTTGAATTCTGACTGCTTCATCTGTGCAACCAAATCGATGATTTGCTGTTGCATAGTCTGGTTCTGGACAATCACCCCGTGGTTGTGTGTGGTCAGCGACTGCACCTGCAAGGTCAGTTCTTTTATTTTGTCGTCACATTCTTCAATGCAACGCACACATTCTGCGTGCAAATTCGTGTACTTTGCGAGATTTTCCTTGTCATTGTTACGCCGGGCAAGCAGCTTGTCGGCATTACTCATTATTTGATTACTCAAAGCAATCAGTTCCACTGCTTGAGGTGTCTTTTTCTTTTTTTTCTTTACTCCTGCCAGTTTGCCGTTAACCTGGCACAAAATTGCATACACTTGTTTTACATTGTCGTCTGCTTCACGACGTGCCTCTTCTGCTGCACGTTGTGCTCTTTCTGCCGTCTCAGCTCTGCGTTGTGCTTTTGCTCTTTCTGCCTGTGCGGATTGACAATCCTCGATCTCACAAAGCTTGTTGCAACTGGTTTTAAGAATTTTGATTTGATTCTGAATAAGTTCTATTGCCGCTTGCGTTCTTTTTTCCAACGTTTCTTTGTTCGAGGTAATGTCTTTGGACGTTTTATACTCAAACTCGGCGGCCCTTTTACTCCAATCTTGCTGTTGAAACCGTTCGACAAGTTGCGTGTGGTGAGTTTCGAGGGTTGCCATTGTGGTACTCTCTGACGCCGTAAGCTCAATCGAGTGCTGATCGACGCACATGCCAATGATGTGCATAATTTCTGCAAAGTCTGAGACCACCGATGCCATGGTTTGAGTCCAGGTAAAATTGGCTTGTTGAGTACTGCTGAGTTCTTGATAAACATGTCGGATCAAACACTTGCATTTTGAGACTTCCTTGTTAAGATCTGCAATTGTCTTGCTAAATTGTGCCTGTTGGGCATTAGATTCGCTGAGATTGTGTGTCAAGCGATAGACTTGTACCTCCAAAAATTCGCATCGCAGCAGCTGTCTTAATGCCACAATATCCTCATGCGGTGCACGTTTCAATCTCTGCAGCAAGTAGCCGACGCATGTTTTCTTGTCGTCTGACATTTCCAAGTACAAAGGTCTTAGAGACTCGTCGACATTCATTGCGATTGCATCACGGATTTTCGTCTGTGTGTGATTGCGAAGCTGTTGTATAGTCTGCGCTAGCACAATCCGAGTGCACGTACCACGCAATTTGCTGATGCAAGCTTTGTGGGCTGCCCGGAGCATCCGGTTGGTCTTCCAATTGTCAATTGCATGCTCTAATGAATGCCGCTGTGCCATCAGGACCATGTAGCCTTCAATCACACCGCACACGTTATTCTGGCGCCAAGATTGCAGCTGGATATCGAAAGCAACTTCGCTTAGACCAATTTGAAACCGTTGGTGAAAAATCAAGCAGAAACTTGCATATGAACCGGTCACATGCATTTTCATATTGCCACATGAGGTTTCAATTTCGCGCAGACCGTCTTGATACAGTTGCATAGCGGCTTGTTGATCTCCGTCAAGTTTGCATTCTTCTGCTTTGTTGTGAATGGATTCCCATTTTGTGAATTCGCCTAATATCTTGGCTTCATAATAATTCATTACAAATTCGGTAAATACCGATTGTTTACAGCAGGGTTGTGCACATTGCATATTACGCAGGGCTATTGTCTTTTGCTTATCAAGGGCGTTTGCATCAACCGCATTGCTGCTGCAGTTTCTGCACGTGTTACGCTGCCATTGTTTCAACATACTGATCGTGTCCAATTGGGTGTATATTTGCTTGAGCAGCGACAGCTGGATAAAGTTCATAAAGTGCGGCTCGTCACCGCATAGTGATTCATCGGCGCCGTGTTGGTTTGTGAGGTGATCAACCGGTTTGTCGTCGCAGCTAGGGCATAAAAAGTGCGGTTTGTCGTCGCAGCTGAGATATACTGAGTCTTCTGCTGGACTTGAATCAATGATCTCGTTGAGTCCAACCACAGCTGGCTGCTGTAAGTGATCAAATTGACATGACTTGTTCATTTTGTGCACAATCAAGCAATGTGTCGCTGTTGTTGTACAGGTACAGTGATCAAAACTGACATTGCAGAGTGTGCAGACTTCGTCGCTGAAACACAGGCACATACGTTGAATATCAACAGACACTTGTGAGCTCTCTGATGCAGCAGACGATGTGTGTATGCGTGGTTTCGTGCCGGTGAGAAGCAGGGCGTACGACTGCATTGTATCCTTGGTGATCAGAACGTTGGATTGTGTCTTGTAGACCTTTAGGTTCCAGAGACACTGATTTGCCAAATTTGTCTCGAGAATGCTACTGCTTTGAATGCTTGCAAGCTTTGTAACAAACTCTTTAGCAGCAGGCTTGTCGGCAATGTAATTGCTCTCGATTGTGATTGACAAAGTGTTTTCTTTGACCAAATACAAGCAGAATACAAGATGATTGTCTTGTTCACAGACCATTGGCAGAGTAGAATTGCTTTTGACGTCATAAATATTCATCGAGACACCAACAGGCAGGAGTATCGCAGTTCCGTCTGGCAACATCAGACGAAGCACATTCTTGTGTTTTGTCTTTCGAATTTGGTCTGCGAGTGTGGTGGTGTAGATCGTATTTTTCTTCAGATCCTCGACCTGGTCGGTGAATGTTCGTAACACACTGCGTATCAAACCACAATATCACAAGAGGCCTAATAAATCCGTGTTTGTCAGTATCACTCAATTGCTCACCACCAACGCGGCTCTCAGGACACTTGCTTTCTACACGGGTCTATCGGTGCTTACGAGCTCAAAACGGCTCAGAATAGTCGATAACTAACACACTACGACATATCTCTAATTGCCTGCTCAAAGTGCGAGTTTTTGTTGGAAATCAGAAACCCACTAACCCGCAGATTCCCGGTCAGGAAACGCAAATTTCCGTTAGAGCTGGAATTTGCACTTTCCCGGCCGGGAAAACGCAAATTTCCGTTAAAATCCGTAATTTGCACTTTCCCGGCCGGGAAAACGCAAATTTGCAAAACTTGCCTGGACGGTTCGGAAGCCATGTTTGCTTGACGCGGAATGCACGTTTTCGGCGAGGCGGTGCTCAGAGGCCGTTTTTTGGAAATTTGCATTTTCCCGGCCGGGAAAGTGCAAATTACGGATTTTAACGGAAAAAGCGTAAATTTGTGGTTTTGCGGATTGAAACGGTGCCACACGGGGCAAATCTAACTTAAGTTATAGGTTAGTTTGGTGGTATTTGATGAATGTTTTGAGAAAATCGGGCAGTGTATTCCTCAGCGCTTTGTAAAGGACGCAATGTGTGTATTAAAACAGTGCTACACAGTGCTACACGGGGGTAAATATAGGTTAGTTATGAGTTAGTTTGATGGGATTTAATGAATGCTTTGATTGGTGCAGACTACGTTACACATAAGCGTGTACAACTGTAGCTGTTTGCATTTGCACGCACATTTGCGATCCTTATTGGTTTTTTTTGTAATACCGAAATGAATCACAATTCTTGCACGCAATGGTACAAAATTCGCATTTATCTGGGAGCGGTTCGTTGTGCTGCTGGGATTGTTTGCAGTTGCCACAGAGCACAATCTCAGCGTCATGTTGCCTGTGCTTGAACGCTTTGTTGTTGCACAGCCCTTCAAGTGTGGGTCTCATTTCGAGATGGCTCAGGCGAAAGGACCATCTTTTATTGCACATGGGGCATTTGAACTCCGCAAGAGTCGTGTGCAAAGTGTTGACACACGTGCCGCACATGCCCGAGGTAATTGGTTCCTTGGCATTCCGTTTGCACTGAGGGCACAGCTCAATCTCTACGTCTTCTTCTTGACAAACATAGCAAAAGCCAGTGGATATTTGTTGCTCTGTATTGGACTCATGCTTGTGCATTGTGTCTGAATGCAGCGCATAACGATCTGTTGTGTGTTGTTCAGGAGCCGTCGGCTGCGGTGTGGGCACTGCAGGCTTTGTGGTTTGCTCGTTTTCCAACAGTGCTTTTGGCAGCGTGCACACGGATTCAAGATCAAAAGGCAAATTGACTCTCACCCATTCGTGACCTTCCTGCACTTTGAAGGATTTTTTCCAATTTTTCTGAGGGTCGTTGCATTCGGAAGCAAAATCACTTGCACCTGTTTTTATCTGTGTGTTGCCATCTGTATAGACGACATACGCATATAGTTTGCATTTAGTTGGTTTGTCTACAAACTGAAGATTGGCATGTTTGTTTTGACAAACAATTGGAATTGACAGTGACACATCAACTTCTTGTGGTACAACAATTTGCTTCAGTTTGTGGAATGGTATGTAGCTTGTCTCATTGGTGCTCCATTTGATTTTGTAAAATATTCCTCTTGGACTCTTTTTTGCTTTTTCAACGGCACCTTCAAAGTCTTGTGCTGTGCCATCTTTTGCTTTTTCAACAACTTTTGCGTTTTTAAAAAAAGTGGATATTTCGCGCGGGCCTGTGTGTGCAGCAGGTGTCGATAAATCGGCGAGTTTCTTCTGCTTTTTGTGCGTGACTTCTTTGTGGTCGTTGTTTGGCCGTTTTCTGACCGCGGGGCTCTGCATGCTGAATATTGCAGCAAGCTGCGTTTTGACGAACGTAGTGAGCGTGTTTGAATTGATGACAGCTGCTGCAAACGCGGCTTGCACTGAGCCTGCGGAGTACTTGGCTGCGTAGTCTGCTGCGTGGCGCACAAGATCATTGAGAAGTGTACTACAGTAGCGCGCCAAACACAGTGCTGCTTGACGATGCGTCGTGTCAAACATTTGACCCAAAGGGAATTTGAGATTTTGCCACAATGTCAAACAATCAGGTGACGATGTCTCGATTTCAAATGGAATTGCTGAGCCGGTGTGTTGGCATTTGTGTACAAGCCGCTGCACAATGTTTTGCATGATTTCGTCAAGATTGCAACTTTGTTGTTTGCATGTGGACACAAAGGTGTCCAAGTACTGCTCAGGGTTTGCATTGTTTGCAATCAATCTAGATTTAAACGTGTCAGGTGTATTATAAAGCAATCTTTCGTCAATCATCGTGCCTATCTCCACAGATGCAAATGTCACAAGCGTCTGTACAAGGATAATGGCAGAGTTTTTGAATTCAGGCTCTGCATAACACGCTCTTTTTAGATCTTCGAAACTGGTCGTCTGTGCAAACAGTTGATATATTGAATCAGTCGGCACCTTCGGAGCGCTTGTTGGCAACTCAGTACGTTGCTGGTGCTCCTTTGAAGCACTTGTTGCATGCAGGTTGGCTCCAGTGTGCTCCACATGGGTCATTGGGTCGTCGTCCATGTGGGTCACTGGGTTGTCGTCCATGTGGGTCACTGGGTCGTCGTCCATGTGCTCTATCGGGGCGCTTGTTGCATGCGGGTTGGCTTCAGTGTGCTGCATGTGGGTCACTGGGTCGTCGTCCATGTGCTCCACGTGGGTCACTGGGTTGTCGTCCATGTGGGTCACTGAGTGATCGTCCATGTGCTCTATCGGAGCGCTTGTTGCATGCGGGTTGGCTTCAGTTGGCGCGTCAGCAAGGTCACATGGCTCCAAGTCTTCAATGTTTACATCACTTAGGTCAATGTTGTCTGTGGTAGATTTGCCAAAGACATCATCACCAACATACCGGAAAATGTCATTGCAGAGGTCATGAAAGAGTGGTTTCAACACCTTTGACTCGTGCAATTTTGCAAGAAGAGTGGTGTGATTTTGGTCAAATTGGGCGAGAAATTGTTCATCGTTGTGCGCTGCAATGGAATGCATCATATCACATACGTTGTCGAGTACAAGTTCAGTAGTATGCAGGTCTTGTTCATCGGCATGATTGTTATGCATGTGGAGTGTGTCTCGCATTTCACGCGTCATGGATTGAAAGTGGCGGAGAGAACCGGGCGGTAGGAGCAGAGCGTGTTTTAAAATGTTTATGAACCACGCACTTGTGAGTTGGATTGTGTTGTGGAGTAACATCTGCAGATCTGCTGTATGTTTGGTCTGCGAGAGTTTTATGAACTGATAGAGGCAGACAGCAGTCGTCAGATTGTTGAGCAATTGATCGGCAATGTTGGCAAGCACGTAGGACGTTACGGGGGCTGGCATGCATTGCACAGCGTGCAGCATTTCTTCGGTTGCCAGCGGGTTGTGGCAGTAGCTATTGCAGTCTGTGGAGATTGCCGGAACGCCGTTGCTCTGCAGCGTTTGTTTGTACAAGTCATACGAGTCGACAACTTCCTGCAGCGCGCAGTTCGTATGCTTTGGTTGTACATTCTGTACATAGGCCTTGACGATTTGGAGCGCATTTTCGGGTACGAGGCCAACAGAGAACAACTCATTCGCTTTAGCCGTTTGTTCTTCCGTGAAGCCCTCAGCGGCGGTGTATGCATCAATGGCAGCTTTGAGGTTTGCGAGGGCATTGTTTGGGTCATGTAGTGAAGCACACGGACCTTCAGCGCGCTTTGCACTTTGCTTACAGTTGTGATTATGCAACAGTTGGATTGCGCCTGTTCTGGTATCGATTGGCAATGGATCTACCGGTTCGTGTGTGCTGGTGTGCAGTGACTCTGAGACACGTGCAATGGGTATCATATTGTTTCGGATCAAAGACATCATGTTTTGGCTGTTACTTTTTGCACAGTGGGCCACCTCTTGTGTGACAACAATAGGACCGAAGTAATCATGTTTGTAGCACATTTGATAGTAGTTGCTGGCCACTGTGATATGTTGCAAACTTTGCAACATTAGTTTGAGGACACAAGCTTGGCCACGTGGAGTACGGTTGACAACATCGCACGCCTCTTGTGCGTCAATTGGTATCGCAATATGATCAAAGTACTGTTTTTTTTCAGGGGCGTTGGCACATGGCATCACAAACGTGGGTTGGATCCACAGGTAGCACAGATAGTAGACAGCACATTCGGGTTGCAGATACGACACAGCAAGGTGTATAGGCACACATTTGACTGCTTGTATGGCAATTTGCTGCAAGAGATATTCGTGCTGCGTGTCATGCAATTCGACGAGCGAAGCGGCATATTCGGAGAGGGTATTATCGACAGATTCGTTGACATTGTGCAAGTTGTCAGTCAAAGCAAGTCCGTCGGCATTGAGTTGTCTGCTGTAGTTGTGTATTGTTTTTTTGATTTTTGACATCTTACAATGGTGCATAAACTCTTGAATTGTGGCCAAAGGGTACGTTTGGGCGTACGCTTCTATGCTCTTGATCTGTATCTTGAGTGTGCAGTTGTCGATCACACCTTGCATCAAATTGCCATAGGTGAGCAGTAGATTGTCAACAATACCAGGGTTCGAGGATCTCTCGCGGTTCACATACGCAGCAAAGCTCTGACAGGCCACGGTATTCGTCGCACACAGAGTCTGAAGGTCTTTTTTGATATCTTGTGCTTGTTGTATCAGCAGTGGTATTTTTTCCGTGGCATTGGGTTCGCTCGTGCGCGTGTTTTTGAACTCTGTTGCTACATCTGTTTGTTTTTTCATCAGCTTCAGACATTGCAATATAAACACGAGATTGCAAGCACGATTGGTTGCTTTGTCCGACTGGCTTGCTCTGAGCATGTTGTCGAGTATCATGAGGTCTGCTGGTGTATTGGGAGCAACAAAACGATCATCACTTTGTGAGATGCACGCTGCGTGTGCAAGCGCGAGTGTGGACAGATTGCCATCGACAAAGCCCAATGGCAACTCGTCTGAAAAGTCGTCTGTGAGCACGTGTTGGCTTGCATCTGGGTTTGCAATTTGCGCTGCAAAACGACACATCTGCTTATTCAATACGAACGTGTCTATGGATTGCTGCGGTACAGGTTGAATGGTTTGTTTCAGCAGACTCCAGTTTTGTGCAGACGGCTCATCCTGCACTGGTTTTGTTGACGGTTTATATTGCTTCGGAGTGCCTTGTGCTTCTGTTTTGTTGCCTTTTGAGGACTTTGCAGACGATTTGAGTTGTGCTATTTGCTTTTCAAACAGTAGGTTTGTGTAACAATGTACCAAATCGGTGCAAACATTCAAGAATTTGAGCAGCAATTGAATCGCATCATTTACATTGGTTGCTGCTTGCTGCTGTGTGAGAATAGCACACGCGAATGAGCGTGCTGAGGGCCACGGGTGAGAAGGCACTGTGTTGCATATCCACCCAGATTTAGTGTCATATTTGACGTGGTTCTTGTTGACAAATTCGTGGAGCAGTTGCATGACTTGTGCGAGTTTACGCAATTGACATTGGAAATCGAAAACAGACACAGTTTTGCGCACAATTGAAATCTTCATGGTGGGGTTTCCTTGCAATACATTGTCTATACTCTGCAGCATTTCAATGATCTTGGAAATTTTGTCTCTACCTGCCTGATTCCACGCCGTAGGCTTTGTCTGTGCAAAAATGTCTTGAAGCTCTGAAAGTGCACTTAGTAAGGAAATTTTGCATTTTGGCCGAGCAGAGGATGGTGTTGCAAACTGCAGAGGTTCGGACAGCAGGCAAGTGAGAGCCGTTTCTGATGGGATAGAGGTAGAAAGCACCGGCTTGGGCACGCACAGTTTTGCATGCAGATGCTCATATCCAGCGCGGGCAAGCATAAGTTCGTCACACAGCGCCTGCAGTTTCGCAAACTCGGATTGGTTGACGTTTGGTAGATAGGCCTCTGTTAGATCGTCGTAGACCCGCTCTATGGATTTGGCAGTGTGCGCGATGCACGATCGTAGTGTTTTGTGCGTGTGGTAGAGATCACTACATTTGTCTTGTGATTCGGAAAGCAGCTCACTGTACTTGTTTATGGCGGTGGTCAAGGACTGGCTGGCTTCAGAATGGTGAGCACAGATACTGCTGCACAGTTCCGCTATTTCTATCGCGTAGAGCGCGTTGTTTTGTTTGCGTTTCATACTGGCCAGTTCGGTTTTTACGTGGGTGTGTGATGCTGTAATCTCTGGAAGGGTTAGGGGTGCTAAATTGGTGGTAAGCTCGGACTGGATAGTTGCACAGCTATTTAGAGTGGTTGGTGATAACCCTGCGAGTGTGCCCGTGGTATTTTTGAGCCTTTGCAGCAGAGAAGTTGTCCAATGCTGATCAAAAATTGACTCGAGCAACACCGTGTCAGCGGATGTTTGCGTGTTGGTTTGCACAGACCATGGAATGTGACGAAGTCTTTCCACTCTGAATTTGAGCAAATTATCTGATTGCATCAGGTTCTGATTGGGCAGCAAATACTGCGCAATCAGAGTGTGCATCACCAGGGTTTGAGTTTGTGGGTTGTTGAACTTGTCAGTGATCTGCATCAATTCTGCGCACAGCTGGCACAGATCACTCATGCTGCAAAGCATAGGATCGATGTCTGCAAGCATGTTGCACACCCGCGTGTTGCCTGGAGGCGCAACACTCAGAATCTCGTGCCAAGAACAACCAGCTTCTAGCTGTTGTCTTGTCAGGGTTGCAGTCGCAGCCTTGACTGTCTGTGTATCAACAAGAGTTGTCACATTGATTGGAGACTGAAGCGAATCCTGGTTGCATTTACGATGCAACTGGCGTACTAGATTTGACATGTATTCCTTGAGGTGCATGTACGCGAACGCATGAGTTGGATGGCAGTTGATGCACCACAGAAATATTTGGTCGAGTTGATCAAAAGCCTCCTCTTTGGCGTCATTTGTTGAATAATTGGCATTGCGCACGGCTTGTTTCAAGTTGTCTACACAGCTCCACAACCCGGAAATGTCGTTGTCTGCGCACATAGCTTGCATTGCCTGCGAGTGTGAAAGTGTGTGCTGGTCTGGGTAGAGCTGACGCAGTTCTGTCCACCGGACACATACTTTGTCCATGGCCTGTTTTAATTGCTTGCTGTGTTTGTGTATTTCTGCTATGTTGTCTGCTCCGATGCTGTTGGCACTGATTTTGTCCAGTAGACAATCGATCATTACGGGCGGTTGCAGTTCTTGAATAGTTCGATCAATAGTTGTGATGACTTGTTCAGTCACAAAATCAAAGTTGTGAGACTGGCGAATCAACGGTCCTAAAACTCTTGCAAGCTTAGCAAGCTGAGGTAGAGGAGCAGAATTGAACTCGTTTTTTTTGAAGTGGGTTGGTTGCCTACATAGCATTACTTTTTCAACATTTGTGATACTGCACTCATGTCCAAAACGCTCAATGACAACGATTTCAGACAGATCTTAAAGGGTTTTGTAATCTAACGAAAATCTGCATTTTCCCGGCCGGGAAAACGCAAATCTCGGTTCTAACGGCAATCTGCATTTTCCCGGCCGGGAAAACGCAAATCTCGGTTCTAACGGCAATTTGCATTTTCCCGGCCGGGAAAACGCAAATCTCGGTTCTAACGGCAATTTGCATTTTCCCGGCCGGGAAAATGCAGGTTTGTGTTTTTGACCCAGATGGTGGCGCACCGGTGACTCCACATGTTTGCTCTTTGAAATTGAGGTTTTCGGCGCGGTTTGGTGCACTGGTGGCAAATTTGCATTTTCCCGGCCGGGAAAATGCAGATTGCATCTCTAACGGAAAATCGGCCGAATTCGGGCCGGGAATCCGCGGCATGTGTTTTTTTGAAGAGCTGGCGATGAGTTTGACGGGTTGATATTGCCATACACGAGATATGCAAAAGCAATAGGTCATGTCAGGCATGTCACCAATATTTCTCATTTGTGTCGGAGATTGCTTTTGCAATGTCACCAGATGGCAAATCTAACGCACGTGTGGTGATGCGGAAGGGTCCCGTTTGGCTTGTCTGTATACACAGGTGTTGGAATTGCATATGCGGCATGTTGTTATATTGATTGTAGGAGACCCATGTGTCGGACTATTTGGGGCGGACGATTGGCCACATGTATTGCATTTGATTTTTGGTCACATTCAATTGCAAAGTGCAAGGCCTGCACCCTGTGTCTGCACTAGCTGGTCACGGTAGCTTTTTCTGGCATTAGGTCAACACGCTCAGTACCACACGTCAGGCGGAGCGGAGTCTGTTCTGTGCAGCTTTAAAAAAACACAATGATATAATATAATAAAAATCAGGGTTGTCTTGTATTGGAACGGGGTGTGTTTGGCTCTCACACTTGGTAGAACAGTATCAGCACCCCAAACCTGCATTTGCAATGTTGTACGAAAGTGCGCAGACGTTCCATCCCTTTGCTATTGCCGCCAATCAGAAACAAGGCCGCGATGGCTCGTGTATAGGCCTGTTTGTCTGCGAAACCCCGGACGCAGCTCCGACGGCCACACTGCTGACGCAGTACTACCAGGTCAGCATACACATTACAATGCTGCAGTAAGTCTGCACGCAGTTGCGCACAGCATTGTTTTCCGCCAGTGCAATGACAGCAGTTGCGCGAGTAGCTGAAACACTGCGAGTTGGTTTTCATGTGTACGTGTGTCAGGTGAGCAATCCACTGCATTCGCTCGGCATTGAGCCAAACGTATCTAAAGACATCCCCTCGTTGCTGTGTGTCAGTGTGCACGATCACACGATGCGCGTGACCCAAACAGACGGAGGGTACAACAGCATCAATGGCACCACTGTGATAGCTCCGCAGCGACACGACCACAAACACAGCAAGACGCGCAGTAGGCGGTCGCAGAAGCCTTTTATCAAGGCAAAGGTTACACACGTGCCGGACTTGTGCTCGAAGCCGGTGGATGCGCTCATGCTGGACATCAATGCGCTATTTTCGTTGCACGTGGACAATCAGGACCACGAACGTCAGCAGTTTGTAAGAAATAACGGAGCAGTCGGCACGTTGCTGTATTCAGACGATCTTCCAAGCACGGGTAACACGATTGCATCGCTTGAGATTGACCATGAGCACACGGATTGCGCGTCTTTGTGCACACAGCGGTTGAAAAAGGCCGGGCACAAATACGCCACTGGTTTCCGGATGCTGACGACTCAAGCGGCATGGCACAAAGCCGGTGGCCACGAGCACAGCATGATAGTACAGATTACAAAGCCAGTGGTGCACCAGGTCAATCAGCTGCTGAATGCGATTGCCAAACTCGAGCGAGCGCAAATGTACAACAATCGCAGACCACAGGAGCACGCGGTGCCGGATGCGCACAAGCTGATAGAGGAGCTCGAAAGACGGATTGTCAAATGCGTGGTGGGGGATCTTGCGTGCCCTGTCAACAGCCGACTCGACACTGCTAGGTTCAACGCCGTGAACGCTCGGGAGCAGGCGAGCAGAACGTCGGACTACAAGCAGCTGGAGCTGAACGGTGGCAGCGACCGAGGCATGCTGTCGAGCTCGTTTGCGATCGTCACGCCTGTCGGTCGTGAGGGCAGCTACTTGCAAGACGGCAGCTTTGTGCTTCCGTTCAGGCTCCGTCTGATGTCACCGCACGAGGCAGTGGCTTTGTCGTCCAATCCGACGTTCTACGACTCGTGCACCATGATGACGACTAGCAAGCCCGACGGCCCTGTGCCACAGGTATGTGTGTCACCGGACACGTCGTTTCGGTACATACAGAAGCAACAGCACCCGTGTGGTTATGTCGGCGACATGTCTTGCATCGAGCAATACACTCACCCGTCTGTGACCCGATGGTTTGACAATTTTGTGCATCTGAACGCGCACACAAAGGCGCTGAACGACGGCATGCAGATCCAGGACCAGTCGAGCGGAATGACGCACAAAGTGCGCATGCACATCCCGCGCGGAAGTGAGAAGAACATGTCCAAACTGGGCACGTACGTGTCCACCGTGCGAGACCACAATCTGTTTCTTACCACATCGCCTATACTACCGACGACTACGCGCAAGGTCGACTGCATGAGCAAAGACGAGCACCTGGCGCTTTACTGCGACGGCATGCGCAAGCAGTTTGCAAGGTGTCTGAAGGAGCTTGCGCAGACGTTGGAGACCAAGTACGGAATTGCCACCGCACCACTGCAGAACGCGCAGAGCAAGCAAAACGTCGACAGCTTTCAAGAAATGGCCTCCTCACTTGCCTGCAGGCTGCCGGTAGCCACGGACATGCTGCAGAGCTGCGCACAGCGGTTTGCTGACATGCAGATCAATGTGCCGTACTCGGAGAAATTCTTCACAATGCTCACGACAGCACTGGAAACGGGCGCTTGTCCGGAGATTGCTGCCACCCCGTCCAGGGTGCATGCGTTCAAGGCAGACCCGTGTCAGAAACAAATTGACGATTTGGTCAAACGGTTACCAGACGACGTACGCGAGAAGCTCACAAGCGTGTTCATGTGCGGCGGTGCAATGTACAACACTATCAACGAGCATCACAAACTCTACGGGTGCAACCAAATCACCAGCAGGCTGCAGCATATCCACACGCCCGTGCTCTCAGACCTTGGACTGCTCAGAGGGTGTAAGGTCGTTGCCGCAAGCCCTGTAAACGACACGGACAGCAACCGGGCGCTTGTACTACTGCAGCACGAGCTCGACTCCTACGTGTGCATGCCGAACGAGCACAACTCCGCGGGCACGTACGTCGACGTCGAACTGTTTCGCCCCGGTGTGTGCAAAAACGCCAGCACGATGCTGCAACGAAGTAGTCTCAAGTACAACATCGCACTGACCGAAGGTGTCCAACGCGACGAGATTGTGCTCGAGCAAGCACATCGCAAGCAGATAGTCTCCGCGGATCGCCGGAGCCATCTGCCCAACCCCAACCAATTCTGCCTGCTGCAGCAACACTGGTATCTGAACTCGGCACCACAGACGAAACGTTCGACCGGATTTCTAATTCCGTGTCGTAACTTTTCCAACCACGCCGTCCACATCCCAAGAGTAGTTAGCTGTGCCGACAAAGGATACAAAGTCCAACCAAATCCGAACTGGGGGCTGATACGTGTCATGTCGCTGTGAGTTTTGTGTGCATGCGGACGCTAGATAGAATTTTAACGGTTTGCTCTGGGTTTGCCCTGATGCGATTTGTAATAATCGTAACAACAGTATATAACACATAATAATTACAATTGCATGTCTCAAAATAAAGACAATCACAAAACGCAGCATGTCGTCA
>Ga0181568_10001730_pt1 | contig 19870 bp, 22 predicted proteins | sample 101ome_20_FD_133758 | JGI IMG/M metagenome (GOLD analysis project Ga0181568, IMG submission 133758) | Coastal salt marsh microbial communities from the Groves Creek Marsh, Skidaway Island, Georgia - 101404AT metaG (megahit assembly) | ecosystem: Environmental > Aquatic > Marine > Intertidal...
ATTAGACGCCGGGGGCGGCGAAAAATTTTGCACAGGGGATATAGACATTTTCCTATTAATATTCACTACATCTTTCCGTTCAAAGGTCTTCCCGAACAAGCGGCCGAGGGCGGGGCGGGGGGGCGAAACAAGGTCATTATCCTCACATTGTCGAGATGGTGTTTCGGAGCCATTGTACATGGGGTGCCGCATTGCTTATCTCTACACCTACTTCTTTGGCGGCCCAGATCAAGAAGACGAGGGCGATGCCGTATCCCTCGTTCAGGAACACGTAGCGATGCGGCCCAGTTAATTTATCAGACAGGTCGTCGACGAGCTCACGGATTACAACGCGGAGTTTTGGTAGATTGAATGCGACCACGTCGATCGCTTCTCCCTGCGGAGACGTTTTCAGGAACAACTCCAGACCGTCCCGTATTGGGCGAGGTGGAAGAGGCATTGCCCGCGCGATGGCCGCAACAATGTCCCGGGTCGTCGGCCCCATTTTTATCCGCCTCGAAAAAAAAAATGGAAGTCCTTTGAAGAGTTGGGTGTATAGGGAAATAAAAGGTAGGGGAGACGCTCATGTCAAATTCCGATTGCCCCGTATGTGCTCTGCCTTTCACGTCGGTGCGACGCTATGAGGTACGATGCAATTTGTGCAAAGAGAGCGCGTGCTTCTCGTGCGTGAAACGCTACCTGCTTGAGACGTCGACTGCCTGCGAGGCGTGTTGCATGCATTGTAGAGGGTCGTGGGAATTTTCGAAATACGAGCTTCTGCGAGGAAATTTCGTGCACGACCAGTTGAGGAACGTGTTGGCCAATAGGGCACTGCAGGAGGAGTTTGCGCGAGGGAGCGAGCGGGCCGCGCAGCTCGAGAGTCATCGCAGATTTCAGACGCACGACCTGATCGACAACCATCTCCAGTCCATAAATACCATCGTCCGGCTGGCGTCCGCCATGACGTCAGCGTTTGTGAGAAATTCGCCGGAGAGAATCACGGCCCTTCAGCGTGGGGAAGCTCAATTTATCGAATTCATGCTGAGATCGTTTCAGGATTTTACGTACGTGTACTCTCCAAGGAATGCGCTATATAAGTTATCACTCGTGGCGGAGAACGTTCAGAGGAGCTACGCGGCCGCGGTGGAATCGGCGAGGACGCTCTGCGCGGCGCTTCTGGCGCGTCCCGGCGAGATTGACGTCGAGAGGGTGGACGACGCCGCGCGCCAGACCGTGGAAGCCATCGTGGAGTGCACGCAGGCCCTCCCGGAGCACAACACGGAGGCGCGGGGATTTCCGCACGGCAAGGGGACGAGCGGGCGCAGCGTGAAAATTCTTTGCGCGCGGCAGGGATGCGGCGGATGGTGCACGAATGACGGGGCGTGTCTTCGCTGCACTACGGCGACGTGTGTGCGGTGCAGGGAGTGCAGAGAGGACGGTCACGTGTGCTCGGCCGAGGCCCTCGAGAGCGTTCAAATGATCGAAAAGAACAGCACGCAATGTCCGGGTTGTGGTCACTTTGTTTCGAAGAAGGACGGATGCGACCTTGGGTGGTGCACGATCTGCCACACGCACTTTTCCTTCAAGACGGGCGAGGCGAAGCGCGGGGGACACAATCCGGAGTTTGAGGCGTGGCTGAAGACGACGCGTCCGCTGGATCGTCGCGCGGAGGACGAGAATGCGCCGCTGCCCATCAACGCAATCGAGAGGAACCACTACATCACGACGTGCGATTTCCTCTCGAGGGAACAGAAGGCTGTATTGACCTCGTTCCACAACGCCACCGTCCACCTGTGCGACCTGGACGACTTCGACGAGGACGCGGAGTCGAAGGTGTACCCGTCGGCGGACGCCTTCTGGCGCGAGATTGGCTTTTCGCACCTCCGGGACCCCGGCGACGACGCGTACCTTTTTACGCTGGTGAAGCGTCACGTGAAGAGGAACAGCCGTCTGCGACTGACCAACTACCATTTCCTGGGTCCGCTGCGGGAGAAGATCTTCTCGGCGATCGAGGGGGTCCTGACGAGACGGCTGTCGTTCCCGTTGGCGGTCTCCTTAATGAAGGACGCCGCCCGCGAGCACCGCGCCCACGTGGAGACCGTTTCGCGCCAGTGGAGGACGGCCATCAGCGTGGTCCACTTCGACGAGGCGGACGAGGACGCGCCGAGGGCGCGGCTCCGCCAGATCAATATTCGCTGAGGAGGGCGTAGTCGGTCGCGACGTGGGCGAGATACGTGTCCAGAGTGGGAAAGTGCGTCCGCGGAAGCGTGCGCTCGATGTGGTCGATCCAGTCTTGGTCTTCGAAAACAAAATTTTCATAGAAGGCGTGCGTGATGAGGGCCCGCCTCCTCCCCAAAACGTCGTCGTAGGTCTCCATCCCCGCCGTGGCCTGCAGTCGATCGATCCTACTAATGATGGGATTCCGTCTCAGATAAAATTCCTCGACCTTCACGAACTCGAGGCAGTGCACGTGATTCAAGATCAACTTGAGCGATCCTACCGGTCCGGCCGAGCTGGTCCTGGTGTCCACGAACGCCACGCGCTGGACGCCATTGGCGAGGGACGCGCACCGGAGGGACTCGTGCGTGGGAATGTTTTCACACACGGCGTACCGGTGCATGATACCCGTGGGCGTATTCCCACGCGCGGGGAAGGTAAGAGGCGAGATAATCATACTTTTAAATTTCTTATTTATTTTCTTTTAAAATTTTGCGGAAGACCATCGCCCCTCCACCGGAGCAGGAGGCGAAGGATGGGTCCCACGTGGCTCTGCCGCGGAAAGGTGTCTAGGATCCACAGGAAGAGGCGAGGGAAGGGCACGTTTGCACGGACGAAGTGCATGTGCGCGATGAGTTCATTGGCGGTCCCATCGCTGGCGACGTTGAGCCGCTGCCTCGCGACGTCGTGGACGATGAATTGTCCGCTGGCGAGGGTGAAGGGCTTCTTGCCGTCGATGGCGTAGTGCGTGAGTGGGTCACCCGTGACGACGTAGGCGATGTGGAGGAGCGTCCAGCGAAGGGGCAGCAGGCACGCGAGGAAGGTTACCGACCCCGTCGACTGCATTCCCATCGTTATTGCGTCGAGGTGCTCGACCCGTCTCCATCCGACGGGACAGAGACCGTCTGCCGTGGCGTCCAGGGCCCTCCTGGACTCGCCCTGGAGATTGGGGTACGATTCGCTCCATCGCGCCTTCTCCATGCACGCAGTCCGTATACTTGTAGCGCCAGAAAATATGCAGTGAGTCCGCCCTTGGTGAGGATGTTGTCCATGTGTCCCCGCCCCTTCTGTTTCATTTTCGTAAAAAAAATCGGCGGGAAAGGGGCAACGTCAATTTTTCCGCAAAGCCCTCAGGCGAGGAGGTGCTGGTTGACCCACGCGAGTCGGAACGCCATGAACGAGTATACCGTGAAGGCCGAGACGACGCAGAGGAGGGAGGCGTTCGCCATCATCCACAGCGTGGCGAGGTAGGCGATGGGCATCTCCGAGGAAAATGTGGGAGTGTATGCGGAGAGATTCGTCTCCTGGACGAGGTGGGCGAGGTAGAGGATGAAGTGGACGGGCACCACGTGGGGGAAGGTGTGGCGCACGACGCGATGGATTCCGGCGAGCCCCACCAGGTTGCTGACCAGCATGGGGTGGGGGATCACGGAGTAGGGAAAGTCGCCAATCCATCGCGGGGCGCAACGTCCGAGTTCGGCTCCGAAGAGGGTCCTGTCCATGCCGATGCGCGCCGCGGCCAGGGCGGAGATGCCGAAGCCGAGGCAGGCCGTGGCCGTGCTGAAGGCATCGGGGCCGGCCGAGAAAAATCTCCAGAGCAATTGCGCCATGCTGAGGGCCTTGTACACCGTGGCGTTCCGCTTGAAGACGTAAAAGTCCACGTCCGAGCCCTCGCCGATGAGGTACTGGTGATAGACTGCGATGTAGATGGCGTAGTGCACGAACGAGGTCAAGTGGAAGAACGTGGAGGGCGTGACCCACGTGGACAGGAGAAGGAGTCCGTAGAGGTTTTCGCGCCCGACGTACGTTTCGACCACCTGCTCGTACTTTGTCGTGGCGAGGATGAGTGCCGCGCCCGCCCTGGAGAGCATTCCGCGCGGTTTCTTTGTGGAGTTGAACAGCGCGCGCGCGCAGCGGTCGTAGGCCACGGTGAGGAAGGCGAGCACGGCGCCTACGGGGTAGAGAATTCTCGGACACACCAGGTAGTGGAGTTTGAGTGTGGACCGGAGCGACTCATTGGTCTCGTTAGTGTCCGCGATGTAGTGCACGGTTCGATTAAAGTCGAATGCCACAGCGTCGCCCGTGGTGAGCACGACGTCTTCGTCGGACAGGGGGAAGATGGTTTTCACTTGCCTGTTCTCGTTGAGGGCAACGATGGTGCGAAAGACGTGGCAGCGGGGGAAGAAGAAAAAGGGCCCGTCGATGTGTTTTGCGTAGAAGACGCCGTCGCTCGATATGTTTGTCTGGTGCTTGGAAACGTAAATCTCGTTCATGAGTGGGAGCGGCACAATAGCGTCCGAGGGAAATCTGTCGCGGAACATTGCGATCAGCGTGGGACCTGCGCCGACCCCCGTCACGGCCCTCTTGATCGCAGGTGGAATCTCAGTCTGCCACCAGTGGGTAGTCGTGTCGCGCGCTGGCTTTTCTGATTCAATCCATTTCCTAATCTTTTCCATGTATCCTTCTTCCTCCGTGCTGTCGCACTTGGCAAAGAGCACGTTCTCTCGCGGAACGAGCATTTTCCGTTACGAATGTGGTGGCAAATAAAAAAGTGAATTTTTCGTGCGCATTCGTGTGGAGATAATTATGGTAATGAAACGGTTCATCCCAAAAAATTAGGGCTTTAGGGAAAATGTAAATTTTCGGCCCCCCCTGGCGCCACCTCAAAAGTTAATTAATTAATAATTAATTCCATTCTGGACCACCGCCCAGGGTCCCCCAAATTTTGACATTTTCTCTAAAGCCCTAGTTTTTTTTACACTAGTACTGAATATGGTAACATTTTGGATATACACATTCAACGTAACGGTGCGGGGATTCTGTTTTTCAGCCCCTCACGCCACCCAAACCACCCTCTCCTCACAATTGCAGAAAGGGGGAGGGGGGAGGGGCGAGCGAGAGACCGAAATGCCGGCTTATTTTACGCGTTCCTCTGCGAAGCGCTCGCGCGTGAGCAGTCCTGTTTCTCCTGAGGATCCTCCCGCCGAAGATCCGTCCGCCGACAATCCGCCCACCGATCTCGCGTGCCAAGTATGTATGGAGATGCTTACTTTTCCAGTGCTGATCAAGGATCCAAATGCTAAGTCCGAGTACTCTATTTGCTATCATTGTGCACACAACTGGTGGAAGCAGGAGGAAAAGGCTTGCAAGGCTATTGATGTTGACACGGTGAAGGGGCTCTACACGAGAAAGGCAATGGGCAAGTGGCGTGAGTGTGTGAAAAGGGATGATGAGAAGGAGTTAAGAGTTGACGAGTGGAGAAACAAGAAACTTCTTGCAGCTCTCCTGAATAGCGCAAAGGATCATCCTATGAACACACTAGAACACGGTTACACGCTAGAACTTACGCCTGAAAAATTAGTGATTGGTGGGCAAGAAAAGAATCACACTACATACGGTCTGAAGAGGGTGGCCTTGCGTCTGGAGGACAAAGGTAAGAGCATTTTGGATCTAGAATATGAAAATCAGCATGCTTTTCAGATTGTGATTGCGTCGATTTTGGGGAAACGTAGGCACTCGTACACTCCCTCTTCAAGGGGGGAGGGCCTTTTTTCTACCCATGAACATTTTTTTCAGCTCTTGGACACTACGTATCATGTGTCAGCGGACTTTCTTGTCGACGCGTTGCTTTTTACACTTTTCACCATGCCCGACCCACGGTATGTCTTGAGTTGTATGAGGTCATCAGCATCAGGGTCAGAGGGAGTGGCCTCTTTTTTGAAAACCTACACGGACAAGCGTGGGAATGTTGACCCTGAGGTAGTTGTGAAATTTCAGAGAGGACTTGTTTGTTTGACTCTGGAAACGGGGCGTTTTGACATTTTTGCGGGTCTTTCAGAGATTGAGAGACTTTCCACGATCATGGACGAAAGTGAGCGGCAGGAGATTAGACGATATACGGTGCATTCTGGTCGGTTTTACGGGTGCTTATGCCGCGGAGGGGAATACGCCGAGGGGGCGAAAAGATATGTGAGATATGTGATAGATGAAGATTTAGATTGGATTTATTCAGATCATTTGTCTCTTGCTGCACGAAAAAAGAACGTGTTTTTTTTCAGAGAATATCTGCGAGAATGTCGTGAACAAGAGAGAGAGTTTCGATTAACGCATAAGCACTGTAGAGTAGTCAAAGAGATGTTTATGCGAAGAGATGCCGAAAATTGGTTAGAACATTGGATGAATGATTCAAGTCTTGTTCGCGAGATGGCGGACTGGGACAATCTGTTTCGACCATTCCCGTGCAAAAGTCACGCGGTCACAAAGTTGGCCGATTTTCTTACAGGGACCAAAGCAATTTCTAATTGTTTGTTTTTCATACAAGAACACCTTCGCCGAGGCACATATCGAGGTGAGGCGTGTGTTGTTCTGATGGAATATTTCGTTCGGACAATCGATCGGGATCCCTACTGCTCAATTTCTGTTCGGAAATTTGTGTGTGACGAGTTACCGTGGTTGAAGGCAACGTATCAATCTCTGATACACAAAATTAACCGGTCAAATATCAGATACAAGGGGGACCGTCCGGCGGCCGACCCTGGGACCCTGGGACGACGGGGCGGGGACGAGACACAAACTATTGGATATAACGATATGAATGAGCACAACGAGACGAATGAGGTGCACATGCATCTTCTTCAGTTGTGCAAAAATGTGGAAGCCACGGATGCTTCCACGGTGGAAGTATATGTTAGCTTTTGGTTTTTCGTCATACAGATGCATATGAGTCAATGGATACAAACTGAAAAGGTTTTGGTCGTTCTGAGCAAGTCAACGCTGCCTTTTTCTGTTGTGGAGAAAGAATTGGGATATATAGGGGCTCTATATACTTGGCATAGAGGTCCGAGAGGTCCGGGGCCCTTTCATTCTCAAGAAGAGTCAGATCCTAGAAGAGGAGAAATAGAGTATACGTTCTCTGACCACCCCGACGATGACGAGGTCGAGTCGATTCGAGCGGACGACGCATTGCCTCATTTGTCGTGTTGTAAGCAATTGTTCAAGCACATGGACATCAGGGACGTGTTGCACTGTGCCCTTCGCGAAATGCAGCACCCGTCGTCAGATCTAGAGGTCGACAAATTAGAGACGATAGAACAGTTATTGAAGATTGTTGGGAAGACGAGTGCGAAGGAACGAGACGTGTTGATGTCAGATTTGCGGGATTTTCGGGAAAGGGAGCGAGTGACCGGGGACTACACACGCCAGCCGAGGCGTGTCCGCAACGCGACGGAGGTCGTCGAGGGCCCAAGGGAGAACGACTGGCGCGTCTACCGGGGGTGGACGTTGCAGTCCTCCTTCGCGACGCGCGAGGAGGCCGAGCGAATGCAAGAGCTAAATGGTCTGCGGCAAGATCTCTCTATTTAACTACTATATAAAATTCCGCCCAAGCCCTGCGCGCACTTGAGCAGATTCCAGTTGATAGCGTACAGGCAGGAGAATTGTCCGTTCTGCAGTCCGTCGAAGCGGAGGAAGCACTGATCGAGGCGAGAGAAATTCGCCGAGCCGCTGGGTCCGCGGGAGGTGAGGCGGAGTGCGAATGAGTAGCAGTACAAGTCCTTCCCTGCGTACCCGGTGTGCAGCTCGGAGTTGTTATCCGTGTGGAAATAGGACTGCACGGAGTTGAACATCACGGGCGGGAGGGGATCGGTGACGTCGTTGCCATTGAGCTGGACGCGGGCCGATTCGAAGGTGGGCTGCGGCGCGACGGCCTCACCGCCCCAGAAGATGGCGCGCGTCGGGTGGTTGAGCAGGGAGAGGTCAAAGCTCCCTGTCACCTCGGGGCCAATCTTCTGCACCTGGTTGATCAAGTAGATCGACTCGGACTTTGCAATGGCGGTGCGCTCCTCGGTGTCGAGGTGGACGTAGGAGGCAAACAGGCGGGGCGCATTCTGCGGGTTGGGCGCGCCCCCCTTATAGCGGATCTGGATTTCGATCTCGTGGCTGGACAGGGCCACCAGGGGAAGGGCCATGGTGGAGTCGCAGCTGACGTTGAAGGGGATGGCGAGGAAGCGCCCGCGATCGATGTTGTCCAAGGGCGTCCCCGCGGCCGCGCCCTGAGCGGCCGTGGCAGACTGGGCGGCGAGCGGCTTGGAGCCATTGGCAAGATACTTGTTAAAAATCCTGGTCGCATAAAAGGCGTCGAATTCCTCGATGACCTGTCCTCCGATGCTGAGCCGGAACTGCGACGCGAGATTGGGGTCTTGGGCTGCGAATGTGCTTCCGACATCGAGAGCGGCTCCGGTGTCGACAAAGACGTAGCTCAGGAGGTCGCCCTTCCGGGGAACGGCGTAGGAGACTGTGCCATTGGGCTGGTGCGTTCCAATCCCCCTGAGTTCGACGACGCTGTGGGCGTGATTCGTGTGCCGCCTCCAGGTGGACCGCCAGAAGCTGCACTCGGGCGTCCCCGTGAGATGCTGGTCCGCGACGCCCTTGGCCGCGAGATTGACGAGCGAGCCTCCAGACATTGTGAGAAAGAAAAAATACTTTGATATAACAGGGAAAAAAAAAAATGGTAGAAACGCGCGCAGATGCCCTGACGGAGGCACTGGAGAGGGAGGTGCGGGCCAAGGTCAGGGATTCGTGGGACACGGCCAGGGAGAGGGCCATTGCCGAGGTCGGAGAGCGCGCCCTCGGCTACGAGTGGATGCACGCTGCGGCCGCACGCTCGTACAGCACGGGCGCATCGGTTTCCTCGGCAATAACGCTGGCAATGTCCTCGGCAAGCACTCTCGCCGCCGCGGCCACCTCCCAGTCCCCGTCTCCCACCCCGACTACCCTGGTCACTTGCGCCATCCTCGGCGCTGCATCGACGGCGGCGGCGGCCGTGGCGCGCTGGATGGACTTGGACGCGGCGGCCACCAGGCACCACCTCTCGGCCCGGGCGTTCGCCCGCCTCGCGTCGGAGATTAAGATTCAGGTCCAGGTTCCTCGCGAGGACAGACACCACGCCGTTGAATTCTTGGAGAAGATCGTCCACGCCTACAACCACACCGTGGACGACGGTCCGCCCATGCCGTCCTTCGCCCTCTCGCGTTTCAAAGCGAAGGTGTCTAGCGAAGATATGGACATCGCCGTCCCCGAAATAGCCAATGGCCACTGGAAGATATTTAAGTAGTTTTTTTTTCTGCGCCCGTCAGTAAACAATGGACCCCAAGATTATCATCGAGCCCCGCTGGCTGCTGCTGATCGTGGCCTTCCTCCTGTTCGTCCTGATGAGTCAGCCCGCGATGTACGACCTCACTGGCCTGACCATGCCGACCAATATCTTCGGGATGCCCACCAACCTCGGGATCTTCCTTCACGGGCTGATCTTCACCATCCTCCTTTTCCTCTTCGCCAAGTTTAGCAAGGCGGTCGAGTACCTCAAGGAGGAGGGCAAGGACATGTACGAGGACACCATGGTCGAGGGTGAAGAGGAGCAAAATGTCGAAGAAATGATCTAAATTGAGTGTAACGGCTCATTTTCCCGCGCGTTTTCGTAAAAAAAAACGTTGCCCTTTTTTTTTTTACGGAGACGGAGGCAGCGCCACGGTTGACCCCCCAACCTCACAACGCACAGACGCTACGCTCGCGACCATGGAGACCAAGAACCTGTACGAGATCAACCCCGCCGACGACCTTCGCATTGCCACGACGCCCGATGGCAAGTCCATCCGCTTCTTCGACCGGAAGACCGATAGGAAGGTCAAGCTGATGTTCGGAGGCTCGAAGAATGTGGAGTTGCAGCATTACTTCCTGAACCAGCTGAAGGGATTCCACCTGAACTCCAACGACAAGTACAAGACCGCCGACAAGGGGTTCGTCACGGTGTGCCTGGAGGAAGGCCACCCCCTCCTCGCCAAGCTGGAGGCGCTCGACACGCTGGCCTACGAGTACGCCTGCGCCCAGGAGGGGAAGCAGTTGGTGAGGGACGGCGACAAGAAGGATTACTCGTCCATCCTCTTTCACCCGACCAACCCGACGACTAACCAGAAGACGTCCTACAAGACGGTCACCTTCAAGACGACCAGGGACCCCGAGCGCAACGACTACATCGCCAAGGCGCGGCTCCTGTCGGACGTCCGCAATGGGGACACTGAGACCGTGCACTCCATTGAGCTCCTGCAGCCCAAGCAGAGGGTGGTGGTGGTTGCCGACGCGATTCTATACAACGTTCGCGGCAGCTACAACGTGAGTCTCTTTATGACCGACGTGATGCTGGACAACCCGCCCGCGGACGCACGGGAGCCCGTCTTCGAGCTGCCCGAACACCTCGGTGCGCAGTACGGCGGCGTCCAGGCGTGAGTCTGGACTTTTTTTTTAGCGCGCGACTCTATACGAGCGTGCGTCGAACATTCTGAGGATGTTCGCAGTAGTTAAATCACCGAGGCCCAAGGGCGATGCCATTCCTAACGCCCGCGTTTCTCTCGAGACGCACCTGAAGCCTACGCATATCAAACCAGACTTTACGCCAGGCGAGAAGCCCCTCGGGAAGCCCGTGATTTTATTTTGAATTTGAATGATATACTCCAAAATGTTTTCCCTCCCCAAGCTTCCCAGCCCGCCGCCCACCTTCTCCCGCCTCCGAGAGCAAAGGCAGCGACGCCTTCGCCGTGCCCGGAACGAACTCTTTGAGCGCGCCAAGGCCGACCTGGAGTGGCTCGAGCGTTCCACGGAGGAAAACAGTGCCAGCCAGTCCGAGCAGGACAGTGGTACGCCCATTTCATTCCTGTTAGAACAGGTGGATAAGAAGTGAGAGGGCCATCGCAAACACGGCAAACTCCCTGGTCTCCTTCGATGTCCTCTCGGTTCGCCTGACGGACTGGGCGATTTCGTCGAGGTTCGTCTGCAGACCCCTCAGCTTTCCCGGGACGGCGATCATGTTTCGCGCCGCCCCGAGAAGACTTTCCCTCCTCTCCAGGTTGACTCCGAATTGATTGAGACGCGTGCGTCCGTAGTCCTCAACGACGTCCCTGATGGTGACACCGGCCATGCCCTTGGCCAGCCCCTCGAGCGACGCAATGGTCTTGAAGGCGACCACCCACTCGTACGCAAAGCGGAAGCCGCGTCCCTTCTCCAGCGCCTGCAGCTCGTCCACGTCCATGCGCTCGACGGGGCGCTCCAGGAAGGTGAAGAACAGCTGGAGGTAGCGGCGCACGTCTGCCGCCGAGGCCCCGCGGTTGACGATGATGACCTTCTGCTCAATCAGTCGCTCGTAAAAGGCGTCCACGTCGCGATCGACCACGGCGCTGAGCAGGCTGACCAAGCGCTCCCGCACGGCCTCTCCTCCCACGTCAACGCACAGGCCAAAGTCTAAGAGGGCCACTCGACCCCGTGCGTCCAGCAGGAGGTTGCCGGGGTGAGTGTCGCCGTGCCAGAAGCCGCCGAGGATGGCGTCGAATTGCATGTAGAGCAAGTGCCTCGCCAGCAATTTTCGATCGATCCCAGCATCCGGCGGAAGACGGTCCAGGCGAATGCCATCGATGTACTCCGTCACGAGCACGTTTTCCGTCTGCGCGTGAACTGTCGGCACGCGCACGAATGACGGCGCGCACTCTGCATATCGCTCCGCATTGGACGCCTCCCGCGCAAAGTCCACTTCCTCCAAGAGGTAGTGCTGCGCCTCGTCCAGAATCTCCACGGTGTCAATCAGATTGGGCCGCACCCATGAGACGGAGTGCACCGCGGCCCTTAGCGCGCTCACGTCCCGCTTGAGCGCCTCCTCCACGCCGGGACGCTTGACCTTGACGGCCAGGACGCGCCCCGCAGCGTCCGTCCCGCGGTGGACCACTGAGAGGGACGCACCGGCGAAAGGTCTGGGCTCAAGCACCAGACCGAGCGAGGAGTCCACCTCCCTGTGTATCACGCCGACACTGTCAAAGTCACTATCTAAATTCTGATCTTGAAGTACCTCGAGGTCCTGCGCCAAATCCGAGTCGAAGATGTCCCCCCGACTCGCAATGAACTGCGCGACCTTAACGTACGTGGGACCCGCCCTGCGCACTGCCGAAACCACGCGCGCATTGGCGCGGCCGCGGTCCCAGCGGCGAACGGCTGGGTACGAAAACAGTGGAAGGAGCAAGTGTTCCATCCCTTAATCTATCCCTGATTTTTTTTTTCACTCCATGGCGGAGTGGTAGGAGCTTCCAGAATTAGTACGTCCAAATGCTCCGCCTGCTCTTACTACTACTGCTGGTGTAGAGCCGTTCCCGTGCCCCATCCGTGCCCCTGCACGGCCGAACCCGATAGGCACATTATTGCGGCGGGTGGAGGGAGAAGAAGCGGTAGAAGCTGTAGGAAGATTCCTAGTCGTTGTCAGTAATACTGTTTTGTTCTTTCCGGTGAGGATTACTTCGGGATGCAGCAGCGCCAGACTGTCAAGCCACTTCTCCTGTACCTTTGCGATCCGCTTCATGCGCGCCACCGTCTTCTTCTTTTCTGCAAGTTTTCTTTGCCGAAGGCTGCTCTTCTTAGTGGTCTTCCTCTTCTTCACGACCGTCTTCCTCGGCGTCCTCCTCTTGACGACGCGCGTGCGGCGCGCGGTGCGGCGCTTGCGGAAGCGTCCAAGCCGGTCACGGGGTGGGAGCTTATGCATAAGTATTAGTGGTATTATGAGAGTACGAAAAAAAAACTTACTCACGCCAGGTACACCCACCCGGCCTCCGCCCTCCTCGGCGCGGCCCGAGCCATGTGCATCCTCCCTCGATCGCAGATGCAACGCTCCGAGCACAAATGACCCGTCCGGGTTCCGGTGCACCAGTCCGGCTCCTGCGCCGACGCGTGTGGGTGCCGCCAGTAAATCTTGGGCCAGTCGTTCTGGAGAGCCATCCCAGTCTCCCTAAATTGCGCGTTGCACCACGAACCCACCTCCTGCATCTTCTTCAAGAGGTTGGCCCGCGGCGGGCAGCCGGTCTGCACCCAGTCTTGCACAGACTCGCGCATCACGGCCGTGAAGGTGTCCGCGATGGCGCGGTAGGCGCGGCACTTGGAGAAATGCTTTTGCGCCCTCTGCAACTCCACTCGGTAGGCGCTCCCCTCCAAATAACCGAGCATAGAGCTGTTGAAGGCACTCTGACGCGCCCTCTCCTCGCCGTGGGCCGCCTGCGTCGCACCACCTTCCGTGTACCAACCCCGCTGACGGACGTGGTAGCCGCCCTCCAACTCCATTAGCAACACGCAAATGGCAAAGGCCACGCTGCGGTCCTCGGGACTGCCCCACTCCTTATTCCGCGAGAGAGAACGCAATATACTCTGCTCGTCCAGGGCGCAGTGCGCGGTGGGATCGTCCCCCTCCTCCCGGGGAGGCTCCCGCCCTCCCTGCCGCAGAAATTCGTAGTAGTGCGGGTTGTGGTTGCGCCCCTTGGTCACCTCACCCGTCGTATAGTCGAACGTCGTGTGGCACTGCGTGCACCACATCAGCGAACAACCCTCAGACTTGTGGATGTATAGGTGACAGCATGGACAAGGGCGGGACGTCTGCACGATCAATTTCACGGTCTCCACGTCTTCGGGGTCGCACGCGTGCTCCTCTTCTTCTTCGCTCCTCAGCTTCATGCACGTTTTGCAGTGCGCGGCGCAGCACTTGCCGCACACGCCGTCCGTCGACAACATCCCGCGACATCCCTCCTGCGTGCACGGGCGGACAAAGGTCCTTTTCTTCCTCTCCACACTGCCGCGCCGCAGAATGTCGTAGTGCGCGTAGGCGTGTCGACGCGCGTGCGTGCGGACGCGGGCCCACCGCTCAGTCCGCTCCTCATTCTCATCCAAATCCTTCACCCAGCGCTCAGCGCGTTCCGCAGAGAGGCGTAACGGGTCGTCCTCCGCCATCTGCCCCATCCATTTCCGACAATGGCCGAGGGAAGAAATCGCGCGATTTAGATATGTCCTTGAAAATACATAGTGCAATTCGTTTGTCGTTTCATCCTTTCGCAGGGGGTGCTTAGATTCCGAGATATAGTGCCACGCGTCGGTCAAGTGCCTATTCAAGAGGGGGATGAGGGAGTTGTCCCAGAAGGTCGCGTAGCGGGCGTCGTACATCGCCTGCTCCTGCTGCTCGAGCACCCTTTCCTTTGCCCTCTTCAAGTCGCCCAGCCGCCACGAGCGCGTGAAATTTCGCCACACAAAGGCTTCGGTATATTCAGCATGACAATTCATGCATGAAGGTGACTGCGTTAATATTTTTGAAATGACATAGTTGCGCTGACACGACTCGCACGCGGAATAGTCGCACTGGGGACAGACTATGACCTTCCGGGTGGCGTTGTTGAATGTGTTGCAGCAAACCGCGCACTCGGCCATCCCTACTCTGCAGTTGGGTCGGCCGAAAAAAATGGCTCAGTCTCACGCACCCGCTCAAACTCGGGTATACGTGCGAAGGCAAAAGGCGACCGTGTCCCGACCGCGGAAATCGATGAGATCACCGGCCTGGTCGCGCAGACGGACGCTCAGGCGATCCAGCCGCGCCACGACGGGGTCAAAGTCGATCGACATCAGGCAGTCCGAGTTCTCCCTAAACTCCTGGAAACCTCCCGGGTCCGCGTTCAGCAGCACCGGCGCAAAGCACAGGCGACCCCCGCCGCCGATGACGTTCCCCGACGAATCAAGCTTCCCGGCAGACTCGACGCGGATGTTGCGCAGCTCCTCGATGTCCAGGAAGACGTAGCCCGCCTGATCGTAGTTGCTCAGCTGCTCGGACAAGAGGATCCTCCGGTTCGCGTAGATGTCGTTGTTGGAAAAGAGCTGGAAGATCACGTCCGCGCGGGGCGCCGAGGGAACGTCCTGACTTTCGTAAAGACCGCCCGTGCTGAACCCCAATATCTGACGAAGCTCGTCCGTGTTCACCTGCAGGAAAAAGGCGTCCGTGGTGGCCTGCTCTCGCGAAAAGAGGAAACGACCTAAATCGGCACGCCACTCGCACGTGGCGGCCGTGATCCCCGAGATGGCGCCCGTGATTTCCGTCGCCAGCTCGGAAGGGGAGTAGTGGCCTTGAGGTATCGTGAACGTCTTCATGGAGGTCTGGATGGACGAAGACGAAAAGGAAATGCAATTTACATTCTGTGATATCGTGAGGCGCGTGTTCGCCATCCGAAGATTGACCAGCTCAATGCGCTCGATTTCCCGCAGAGGCTGCTGCAGGTGGACGCGGAAGGAGTTGGCCGACGGATACAGCTCGCTGTCCCTGTTTCGGCTGTCCACAACTATGTACCCCACAGGCATTCTCTCTCCTCTTCCGTCTGAAAAAAAATCATCGCTTTGTGACGTGTCCGCACTCCTTGCACGTCGCGAAAATGGTCATCGGCTCGTCCGCGCTGCGCGTCTGCACCTCCACAAAAGTCGTCTTCTTGGACTTGCACTTGCTGCATTGGACAAGGCCCTCGGCGTCCTCGGCCTGCGCCTTCATCTTCGCAGCGTACGCCAGCCGCTCCGCCTCGCGGGCCTCCAGCGCCCGCTTCCGCCGAACCCAGTCGCCGTCCGGATCCAACTCCTCCACGCCCAACGCCGACGTGTCCCACAGCTCGCGCGACCTCAACCGCTCCACCAGACCCAACGTCCCCACGGCCGTGGCGATCGTCCTCGCCCTCCCCCGGTACGTAGACCTCACCGACCTCTCACTCGGCTCGCCGATCATCCAAAATTTGCAAGTGTACATATAAATCTCATTTTCCAATTTCAAGGCCAAGGCTCGGCGGAACGCGTCCTCGACCGCAGATAATTTGTCGTAAATGTAACGGTACACGACCACCCTCTCCGCAGTGGGCAAAAGTGTGCTCATGTTTTGTTTCCTCCTGCACCTAACGCTTCAAGAGAACGACGATGAGAAGGAGCGTGTTTATCAGCACAACCGTCGAGAGGGAGGAGACGAAGAGGAAAACTAGGAAACGAAAATCTTGAAACGCCTTGGAGGGGTACAGCAGTCGACGCAGGAGGTCGCCGACCACGTCCTCGTCGTCGTCGACCGCCGCTGCGGACATTTATCTCGCAGCTGAAAATAATGCTGCGCCTCCTCAAGCGCCTCGGCCCGCGCGACAGGGAGGAGAACGCGGCCAGGGGCGCGCACCTGTACCTCGGAATGTCCTTCTCGGACGTGCGCGCCACCCTGCCCGACGAGACCGTGCTGGTGGACCCGGACGACCTCCGGTGCACGGACACGATGAAGGACCGCGTTGACGCATGGAATTCGGTCGCGCCGATGGACCTCCTGCTCGACGACATCGAGTGCCTCAAGGGGCGCCTGCCGGGCCTCGATATCATCAGGGGGAATCTCGACGCACACCGCTGGCACGTCCCGTGCGAGAACGCGAGGGGAGGCGCGCTGTTCAAATGGAGTCACGTCGTGGGCACGCCGCGCACCGGCCCCTCGGGCAAGGAAGACGACGGAGGCGGAGGCGCGGGCGCCCTCGCAGACGTCTACGACGACTTGGTCGCCCGACTGGCCCTCGGAGAGGAGGCCAGACCCCACCTCCTCGCCTCGGACCCCGCCTTCACCCTCGGCGTCCTCCACGAGAACGCCACAGACTGCGTCGCGTCGTGCGAGCAGGCCGCCGACATGTACGAAGTCTTCAGCAACGCCGACGCGCGGTGGCACGTGCGCACGCCCATCGACGTCGAAGCCGACGCGTACATGCTCGTCGAAGTCGGCGTCCGCGGCGCCCTCGCCCTTCTCGACGACACGCACAGACCGAGCCCGGACGCCATAAGGAGGGGCACCTTCTGGTCCAAGGACAGCATCGCCAACGGAAGGGCTCTGCGCCTGCGCAACGTCGTCAATCCCGTCCGCGACAACCCCGTGCGGCTCATCCCCGCAAGGGAAATGCACGAGCGCATGCCCATGCTCAACCGCGACCTCAATCTCCTCTGCGAACACGCTGCAGCAGACATCCCCACTGCCAGGGCCGTCCGCTCCTGCGCGTGCGTCAAATTCTCGAAAAAGGAGGAGAAGGCCTTTAAAGAGAAGATTGCAGCGTTGAAAAAGAGGAAGCGGGAGGACGATGGCTGACGAGGACGAGGAATTTTCCGTCGAGGTCTGTGGCGATTCCATCTATTTCCTCGGCACGGTCAATCCCGCGTCGGCGCACGAACTCGCCAAGGTTGTCCGAAAGTGCGGCGCGAGCCAGGCCGTCACGCGCCTCTTCATCACCAGCGAGGGTGGATGCCTCTTCAGCGCCTTCAAGGCCTACGACGCCCTGCGCGCCGCGCCCGGAGTCCTTCACACGTACGCCCAGGGACTCGTGGCATCCTCCGCCGCCATCATTTTCCTCGCCGGAGAAAAACGCTTCGTCGCGCCCCACGCCTTCCTCCTCATCCATCAACTGTCCACCACCGGGGACGGCAACTCGCCCGCCGGATTCGCTTCCGTCACCTACACCGAGGCGCGCGCCAACGTCAAAAATGATCAGCGTCTCATGAAGTGCATGGAGAATATCTTGCGCGAGCGTGCAGACATTCCGGACGAGAAGCTGGAGAGAATGCTCGAGCACGATCGACTCGTCGACGCCGGCCGTGCAGTCCGCTATGGCATTGCACATGAAATTTCCTCTTGATTTTTTTTTTCGCGCCCTAATCCAAATCCTATTCCCATCCCACAACCATGTCAAACATGCCTGTGAACATGAACGTTCCGCCCGTTGATATGGGTTTCGACCCGGAAGCGTACAATATGTACGACACCTGGTATGGCTATCCGATCACGAACCAGGCGCTCGTTGTGCTGCTGTCCGGAATGATTCCCGTCGTCCTCGCGGCCATGAAGTGGCGGCTGGTGGACGCCTTCGTGCTCCTGCTCTCCGCGCTCCTCGCCGTCTACAATATGACCTGCCTGTCTGGTCCCAAGTGCACGACGTGGGCGTGGATCCTCGCGATCTCCTTCGCCATCGTCACCGTCTTCGAGTACGTCGTGAGCCCCATGCCGAAGCCGGAGATGATGAAGAGCAAGAAGGAGAAGAAGGAGGAGCGCGGACCCAAGTCCATCGACGACGACGAGATGGACGAGGACGAGATGATGTAAAGATTTTTTCTCCTTCCAATAGTAGTTTGAGTTAAAAATGCTTGGCGTCATCGTCCTCCTCCTCGTGCCCCTTTTGATCTCGGCCATCTTCGGCTTCATCTACTCCATGATTCCCTCCGAATTCGGATTCGCCTCCGCGATCGATCCTTACTATTTTTCGATGACAACCCTGTCCACGGTCGGGTACGGAGATCTGTCGCCGAAGACCGACCGCGCGAAGGCGCTGGTCATGCTGCAGCAAGCATTTATCGTGAGCGGTCTCTTGACCAGTGCGATCGCAATGCTCACGCGGGTTGCCGCGTAATTTTTCTTTTTGTAATGTACACTTTTTTTTCAATGATTATGTTAGTCTTTTTCTATGGCCGTGGACAGGGAGGAACTTTGGTCGTCGGTCCACGAGGCCGTTCTGAAGCGCTATGGAGAAATTTGTCTTATCTACAGCCATCTTCACACGCTCTGCCACCTCCGCTACAAGAAACGGAACTCGCACTACACGCTTCCCGTCATCGTAATGTCGACCCTCACCGGTACCGCCTCGATGGCGCTTGGATCCGTCCGTGACGCGAACGCCAAGGAGTTGCTTCCGCTCGTCATCGGCAGCGTGAACCTCTTCAGTGCAATTCTGACAACCATATCGCAGTTCCTTAAAATTTCTGAGCTCATGGAGTCGCACCGGGCTGCCGGAATCTCTTACGGAAAGTTGCAAAGACAGATCCGACTCGAACTGTCGCTTGAACGTGGAGAGAGATCCTCTTCGGGCTCAGAAATGGTTAAGCTCGTCGACCTTACGGTGGGAAGGTTAATCGAGGGTGGCCCACTGATAAGTAGGACCATCATGAAGGAATTCATGAAAGATCCTTCTGTAAATCTCAAAGATCTTCACCTGCCCGATTCAATGAAGCTTCAGCCCATAGATCCCCTGCGGCACGCGGAACACACGAAGAAATCAGTGTATGAATCGATTAGTTCGTTGCTGGGACAGGGAGCTCCACCAGCGCCGCCTTCCACGCCCGCGGATTCCGATTCGGACGTTGAAGGACGCGGCGGAGACGAAGGCGGCGAGGACCCGGAGCTGGAGTTGGCACGCTCGGAACCCAGGATAAGTAATTTCACTGTTTAATTAGCTAATTAACGCGAGCGCGTTTCGCCTTGCGATTCGCATTGTTTTCGTTCAGATTGTTCTCCGAGTACGTGGCCCAGCGGAGATTTGCCACTGCGTTGTTTGCCTTGTTTCCGTCGATGTGATCCACCACGTGATTGGGTCCGGGAGGAGGCCCATGGAACGTGCTGGCAAGCAAGCGATGCAAATAATAGGTTTTCCCTTGCCACCCGACCACGGCGTACCCGTCCTTGTCATCGGGAATGGATGGGAAGAGCTTCATGCCGCCCTGGGCGTTCTGCCACCGCCCCAGCGAGCTGCCACGTGCGCCCTCCAACACAGTCTTCTCCATGTCGAGGTCGTAATAATGCGGATCGTCCACCCACTCTTCGCCGTCGAGGTCGGGGTCCTCCGCGGCACAGAAGATCCACCCCTTGTACGTGCGCCCCTTGCCCCGGACGACATTGCTGATGCTCCCCACGTCGACCTTGACCCCGAGCCGTTGAGTGAGTCGCCGTGCGGCCTCATTCTGGCTCGAGAATCTCTCCCAGGGCACGTCGTCGGCGGCGTCGGCGGGCCGGCCCACGATGGCCTTG
>Ga0181568_10001733_pt1 | contig 19846 bp, 14 predicted proteins | sample 101ome_20_FD_133758 | JGI IMG/M metagenome (GOLD analysis project Ga0181568, IMG submission 133758) | Coastal salt marsh microbial communities from the Groves Creek Marsh, Skidaway Island, Georgia - 101404AT metaG (megahit assembly) | ecosystem: Environmental > Aquatic > Marine > Intertidal...
AAAGCTTTGATCACATGATCCATTGTTCTTTTTAAATCGATACCATCTTTTACATGCACCTTCCCTTTAGTAGTTAGATTAGGTGTAAATAAAAATGTATCCAAAGCATCCCACGTAGTATGCAACCAAGCATATTTTTCACCCGGCTGAACATGTGGTGTAATATTTTTGTCGATAAAGTCTCTTAAAAACTGCATTGTTCTACCCTTCTTTAATCATTAATTCAAATCCATCTCTCAAAACTTTAGTAACCGGTATTTTAGAAGTACAAGCAAATTCACATAAAGCTAAATCCTCTTCTAACACTTCATAGATTCCTAAACCTTCCATCTCTTCTAAATCTTTGTACATGATAGATTTGATTAAATGATTAGGTAATAAATCCATTGGCACTAAAGGCTCATATTGTCCTGAAACCACAAAGGCTCTTTCTTCACCATGTGTATTAGTAGACACATCATATTCAAAAGAAACACCTAGTTTCTTGAACCACGTTGATAAAAATGTACCAGATAAAGAAGGTCTTGGAGTAGTTGGAGCTTGCCAACCAAAAAACTCGTATTTATCACCTTCTTCAATAATTGATACTGTATTATCATGAAGTCCTAAGTATCCATTTTTAGAAATTGTATCTCCGTTCAATAAATGACCTGAAACACATCTAACATGGTCCATTTTTAGTCCGGCCGCCTCAATCATAGGCTCAATGGAAGCTCCCAAATACGTTCTAAAGTACTGTGGCTCTATTACTTCCGGACCACCAAATGCAACAACTCTACTGGCATCAAATTTACCTTCTAAAAAGAGCGTTCCAATCATTGCTACTTGATCTGGTTTAACTGTCCAAACTATTTCATCTTTATTGATGGCGTCTATGTGATGAATGTGCACTCCTACATTCCCTGCTGGATGTTTACATTTACCAGAAATCCAATTCACTTGAGCACCTGAAACAGTTTTAAGCCACTCAGCAGGATAATACTTTTCGTGGTCTGCTAATGTTAAATGAACTGAACCATCTGTTAGTTTTGAAAGTGCATCTATACCGGCTTGGAAAGCAACTTGCTTACCCTCCAATACAAAATTCACATCCGCGGCATTTGGCGCAGTGTCAAAACCAGAAATAAAAATGGCTTTAGGTGCTAAATTTGAATCAGCCAAAGTTCCATAAGGTCTTTGAATGATAAATGGCCACACACCACCCTCTTTCATTTGATTAACAATTGATTCTCTGTCTAGATCTTTAGGATTGGCTTTAGGAAAGTCTTTATAAGCTATCTCCTCGTCTGCTTTAAAGATTAATTCTTTTACGCTTCTTTTAGCCCCTCTAACTAACTCGATGTACTCACCGCTCATTGGTGCACAGAATTTAATTTCTGGATTGCTTTTATCATAAAAGATTGCATCTCCAGCTTTTACTTTTGCTCCAATTTCAAGCATTACTTTTGGTATTGGAGCTATTCCATGTACATCTGTTGGTCTAATGGCAAAAGTCTCAGCAGGCTTGGCCACTCCGATCTTTTTTTCTGGTGTGCCATGAAGTCCTAAGTCATAGCCTTTCCATAGATTTACTACTTTACCCATATCGGATTTGATGTTGTTTAAACAATTTATTAGGCCTCAAATTTAAGAACATTATTTAATAATTTGGACCTAATTCCTAAAATTCTTCAAAAACTTTTGTTTATAATTACATTGGTCTAAATGCCTAAATTCATGAAAGTCTTATTACAAGAACGATACCTATTTTATATAGGTTTTTTAATAATGAATATTTGTCTTGTATCATCCTGCAAAACTCAGGGTGAAATCTATAATACTCAAGCTATGCAAATAGATTCTGTAGTGGTTAAAACAGAAGAAATAAAATATCAAGACTCTGTTGAGCAAATCACCTTTGCTTTAAAACCTAAAATATTTAATCAAAACGTAAAATCGGCCTATCTAAGCTATGATGCTAGCCAAAATTCAAATCCAATTTACAGATTAAATAGCAACGAATATCTTCATTTATATTTTGATTACTTAAAATTTGATCATCCTACTTTTTTAGTAGATTTTGTTCATTGTGATCATAATTGGATACCAAGCTCAATAGAGCATGAATATTTTTTAGAAGGAGACTTCAGTTTGGATATTTCAAATGGTAATCCGTCTTTTAATACACAACAGGATTATGTTCATTTCGAATATACTTTTCCAAATGAAAATTTCAATTTTCTTGTAGGCGGAAATTACTATCTAATATTGCTTCATGCAGGAACGGAAGATACCGTTTTACAGTTACCTTTTCATATATTGGATAATCAGACCACTATAAAAGCCAAGGTTAGAGAAGCTAGTATTCCTAAATATAAATTCAGCCATCAAAGGGTCGAGATCAATATTGATGCCAAAGATTATGAGATTCAAAATCCTTACGAAAATTTAATTGTTCAAATCAGACAAAATAACAGACAAGATAAAGTACCAGAAAATATAAAACCTTCTATGGTATACAATAATACTTTTGAATTTGCCAATACTACTTCCCTACATTTTGAAGCTGGCAAAGAATTCAAATATATAGACACAAGGTCATTGCAAATTCCCGAAGCAAGAATCGAAGCATTCAATTTTACTGGATTAATTCCAAAGCTTGTTCTAAATACTGATGAGATTAGATCATTTAAACCCAATATTAGTTTGACGGATATGAATGGAAGATTTGTTATTTACAATAAAGATAACACACAAGATCATGTCACAAGTTCAGATTATGCAAAAATATTTTTGAGACTAGAAATGCAAAAAGAACTTGTTTGGGAAGATATTTACGTAGTTGGTTCATTCAATAACTGGCAAATTTATCCAGAATACAAACTAAATTATAGTCTATACGATAAGTCCTATCAAATAGAATTGCTACTAAAACAAGGATATTACAACTACGAATACGTAATTGTTCCTAAAGGTAAAAATGGGCCAACAGACAAAAGCTATATTGAAGGTAATGATAGAGATACAGAAAACGATTATTTTATTTATGTCTACACAAAACCTATCGGTGAAAACTACATGAACTTAATTGGACTTAGTAGAATTAATTCAAGAAACTAGTTTCAAACTGAAGGTTAATTAGTACTATTAACATATAATTTCTGCGCAAGTAAAAACTTAAATTGGAAATTATTCCTACATTTGGTAAAATCATTGAATAATGAAAGAATTATTATCTCTAAGACACAACACCCTCTCTGTATCCAAAACTATTGAAATGGCAGCCTTGAGCAGAGAGTTAAAAGCACAAGGTAAGCAAGTAATATCGCTAAGTTTAGGGGAACCTGACTTTAATACTCCAAGGCATATAATGGATGCAGGTATTCAGGGAATTGAGCAAAATTATCACTCTTACCCACCCGTTGCCGGATACTTAGATTTGAAGGAAGCAATATGTGCAAAATTTAAAAGAGATAGTAATTTAAATATAGAATCTAATCAAATTGTTGTATCAGCTGGTGCAAAACAATCTATGGTTAATATAATGTTGGCTTTATTAAACCCTGGAGACGAGGTTTTAATCCCTGCTCCTTATTGGGTAAGTTATCCAGATATGGTTAAACTAGCTGAAGGTACTCCAAAACACATTTATACCACTATTGATCAAGACTTCAAGATTACCCCTCAACAACTAAGAGAAGCTTTAAATGAGAAAACGAAAATTTTCTTGTTCTCTTCTCCTTCCAACCCTACAGGTTCTGTATACACCAAAGAAGAGCTAGCAGCTTTTGTAGAAGTATTGAAAGATTTTCCAAAAGTTATTATCATTTCGGATGAAATCTATGAATATATTAACTTTCAAGGCGGACATCAGTCTATTGCTCAATTCGAAAAAGTAAAAGACAGAGTAGTCATAGTAAATGGTGTCTCCAAGGGCTTTGCAATGACGGGCTGGAGAATTGGATATATAGCAGCGCCGGCTTGGTTAGCTAAAGCATGTGAAAAAATTCAAGGTCAAATTACTTCGGGTGCTTGTTCTATTGCTCAAAGAGCTGTAATTGAAGCACTTAATGGTGATTTATCTCCTACTAAAATGATGCGTGATTCATTTTTAAAAAGAAGGGACTTGGTTAAGTCTTTGTTAGATGAAATACCTGGTTTTAAAACCAACAGACCAAATGGAGCATTCTATATTTTCCCAAATGTAAAACATTACATAGGAAAAACAGATGGGAAGCAAACTATTAATAATGTTGATGACCTTTGTATGTACATTCTCGAAAAAGTGCATGTAGCTCTTGTTGGAGGAAGTTCATTTGGAAATGATAATTGCTTAAGAATATCCTACGCGGCATCCGAAAATGATCTAAAAGAAGCTATCTCTAGAATAAAATCCTGCTTGAGTAGTTTGAGCTAATGTTAATTGCTGCGCAAATAGAAAAGTTTGCCAAAACCAATGTTTTAGTTATTGGTGATATAATGCTAGACACCTACATCAAAGGTACTGTGGATCGAATGTCTCCTGAGGCTCCCGTTCCTGTTGTTTCTGAAAACAATAGATATTTTTGTTTGGGAGGTGCAGCTAATGTTGCGCTCAATCTTAAAGCACTTGGAGCAAAAACACATCTTATTTCAGTAATTGGAAAAGACGCAATTGGTCAAAAAATTCAAGTACTCCTTGAAAAAGAATCTATTGAAGCAACTCTAATAACTGACCAAAGCAGAAAAACAACCAATAAAACCAGAGTATTTAATGGCGAAAATCAAGTACTTAGAATTGACGACGAATCTCTTTTTGCCATTAGTGATGCAATCCAAGAAAAAATTATCAATGAGTTAAAAAGTAAAAAAGAAATTGACTTAGTTATTATTCAAGACTATAATAAAGGTTTATTCACACCAGATTTAATAAAGCAAGTTATTAATTATTGTAATCAAGAAAATATATTTATTGCTGTTGACCCTAAAAAGGACAACTTTAATTCCTTTCAAAATGTAAATCTCTTTAAACCCAACTTAAGAGAGTTGGAAACAGGTCTAAATCTTACAATAGACGCCAATGATAAAGACCGCGTTAAACAATGTGTTGAACTCATTCATGAACTTCTAAATGCTCAATATACACTTGTTACAATGGCTGAAAAAGGCCTTTTTATAAAAGGTTCTCAAAACAATTTAGTACCCACTTCTAAAGTTAACGTAAAAGATGTAAGTGGTGCCGGTGATACTGTTATCTCCATAGCTTCATTATGTTTAGTTAATCAAATTGATGAGATAACTACAGGTATGCTAGCTAATCTAGCCGCAGGAATTGTTTGTCAGGAAATTGGTATTGTACCTATTACCAAAAATGATATTTTAAAGGCATTAAATGAATAAATCATTTCGCCTACTTCAAGCATTTACTTATTTGGCTGTTTTTATTGTATTATTAGCAATAATTGGAACGCTATTACTGCATTTACCTTTAATGCAATCAGGACAAGCAGATCTTAGTTTAATCAATTTATTTTTCACAGCCTTGTCTGCAAGTTGTTTAGCAGGATTTACTGCTATTGATATCGCAAAAGATTTAAATATAAAAGGTCAGCTTATTTTGATTTTAATAATGCAATCGAGTGCAATAATTATAATAGCCTATTCAGGATTTTTGGTAAAACAATATAAGTTCTCTGATCAAAAAGAATTTTGGAAACAACTACTCAAACTACTCAAAGGAATTATCCCTTTTGTATTAACAATTGAACTTTTAGGCGCATTTTGCTTATTTGCGGTATGGGATCAAGATATGTTCGATAACTTATGGCAAAGATTATTCTTTGCTCTCTTCCATTCTGTAAGTGCATTTTGCAACGCAGGATTTAGTCTTTTTGAGCAAAGTTTTAAAAATGCAAATAGTTATATTCAATTGGTAATGATTGTTATAATCATAACAGGAAGTATTGGATATTTTACTATAAGAGAATTGATTTATCCAAATTACGTCAGATATAGAATTCAAAATAGTAAAGCTAATTGGTCTTTAAACACTCAGATAGTAATCTACTCGACCATTATATTAACAGTATTTGCTAGTTTATTATTTTTCATTTTATCAGAAAATACAGAGTTGAGAACATTTGACAAAGCCGTTAGTGCCATTTTCGAAGCTGTGGCAATAAGATGTGCTGGATTTGAATCTATAGACATAAGTCAATTTTCATTGCCGATACACTATGTTATTATGTTATATATGCTAATTGGAACTGCTTATGGGTCATCAGGTGGTGGATTTAAAATAAACCTAATTTTCAATATTAGGTCAAAAAGTACAATTAAGCTATTTGCAGGTAGTCTAATTTTCATTTTAATTGCTCTTACAATTATGCTTTTAAGTCAAAAAAATATTGAACTAAACACAATTGTATTTGAAATTATAAGCGCATTTACCACATCAGGTTTAAGTATTGATAATAAAGTATATTATAATACTGCAGGCAAAATTGTACTTATGATTTGTATGTTTTCAGGAAAAATTATTCTACTGTGTTTCCAAATCAATAATAGGCAAGTTAAAAAATACTAATATATATTGTCACTAATATACAAAGGGGTAATTATGTATCAATTTAAATTAGTAGGAAGCCATTCAATTTAGTATTTTGGCTATATGAAAAATCTTATGCTTTCAATAGCTTCCCTATTTTTATTAAACGCTTGCAGTACAGATCTAGATTTAGGTGCTAACTACGAGGAATTAATGGTAGTATTTGGTCTTTTAAATCCAAACGACAGTAATCAAGTAATCAGAATCAATAAGGGTTATTTTTCTCAAGAAGGTAATATAATCTCCATTATGGACAATCTAGACTCCATATATTTTGACACTACTAATCTTGAGGTAACAATAGATGCATTAGAAGATGATAAGCTTATAGAGTCTTTCAATTTCAAAGCCAAAACTCATGGCCAACTTGGTATTGAATCAGATAATCAAAACCATATTCTCTACCAAGCCAATATGAATGTTAATAGTAGTTATACTTATCAACTCAGTATATTAAACCAAAAGTCAGGAAAAAGAGTTGAAGCCAATACAGAAATAGTACAGTCAGAAATAGATCTGACTAGTCCTAGAACCTCCTCATTAGCAGCATTCAGATATGACAATGTTAAAACATCTCAGGAAATAGAATGGAATGCCCCTGAAAATGGAGAATTATTTGATCTATACATTAGATTTTATTACAATGAATACAATAGAGAAAATATTAATGAGTATGTAATTGATTTTGCCTCAAGAAATAGAGATTCCTACGGAAAATTAACCGTTGCTCCGAGTATGTCTCAATATCAAGTAGGAACTACTCAACATATAGATATTCAAGTGGGCAGTAATATTAGTATTTCAGAGATTAGTAACAAGTTTTCTATAGATTTTGAGAATGTAAAATTTTATGAAGGTATTGCTGAACAATTAGAAGAAACGAATTTGTATAGATTACCATTATATGTAGATTTTGTATTTACATACTCTGGTAGAGATCTTACCGAATATATAAGGATTGCAAGTGCCAGAGACGGTATAGTAGAATCTTCCATATGGCAACCCTACACTAATATAGAAAACGGCGCAGGTATTTTCTCAAGTAGAACACAAAGTTTTGTGCGCAGAGACTTTTACAATTTCTGGTCTGAAGTAAAACAGTTTTGGACTTTAGATGTTTATGTCTTAGACACAATTGATGGTGTAATTGAAACTCTAGATTATTATCAAGATACTACATGGATTTTAGCTGAGACAGTCATAGCAGACTTCAATAAAGCCGATCCAAGTAATAATTTAAGTGTTGAATTTAATCCAAAAGCTGGTTCTTACAATCCTTTGAGAGAACTAATGGAAAATGATATAACTAAAGATCTTAATTTCATAAGACCTTTCTAGTACATAATTGTCAGTTAAAAAATAATTAAGCCTGACTAAATGTCAATTTGTCAGTTAGTTTTGTGTCATTATTTCAATATTCAAACTGTTTAAATTTTTGGCATGGCAATTGATATTTTACCATCAGCAATAAATTTTAACAAAACATAAATATTTAATACAATGGGTAAAATTATCGGAATTGACTTGGGTACTACTAATTCTTGTCTGGCAGTGATGCAAGGAGGAGATCCAGTAGTAATCCAAAATGATGAAGGAAAAAGAACAACTCCTTCAGTAGTTGCATTTTTAGAAAATGGAGAAAGAAAAGTTGGAGACCCTGCAAAAAGACAGGCTATTACCAACCCTACTAACACTATTGCATCTATCAAAAGATTCATGGGATCTAGATATACTGAGGCAGGTAATGATGTAAATAAAACTGCTTATGAAGTAGTTAAAGGAGATAATGACACTATCAAGGTAAAAATAGCAGACAGAAATTATTCTCCACAAGAGATTTCTGCAATTGTTCTGCAAAAGATTAAGAAAGTAGCAGAAGATTTCCTTGGAGAAGAAGTAACAGAAGCAGTAATCACAGTTCCTGCTTACTTTAATGATTCTCAAAGACAAGCAACAAAAGAAGCTGGAGAAGTTGCTGGTTTAGATGTAAAAAGAATCATCAACGAGCCTACTGCAGCTGCTTTAGCATATGGATTAGATAAAAAAGAAGAAGATGTTAAAATCGCAGTATTTGATTTAGGTGGTGGTACTTTTGATGTTTCTATTTTAGAATTAGGAGATGGTGTTTTTGAAGTAAAATCAACTAATGGAGATACACACCTTGGTGGTGATGACTTTGACGAAGTTTTAATCGATTGGCTAGCTAATGAATTCAAGGCTGAAGAAAATATGGATCTAACTAAAGATCCAATGGCTTTACAGAGATTAAAAGAAGCTGCAGAGAAAGCTAAGATTGAATTATCTGCTTCTAACGAAACAGAAATCAATTTACCGTATATTACAGCAGTTGATGGTGTGCCTAAACACTTAGTTAGAAAATTAACTAGAGCAAAATTTGAACAATTAGCAGATTCTTTATTCACAAGAATGTTAGAGCCTTGTAAAGAAGCTTTAAAAGATGCGGGTTATTCTGCTTCTGAAATTGATGAAGTAATTTTAGTGGGTGGTTCTACAAGAATACCTAAAGTTGTTGAAGAGGTAGAAAAATTCTTTGGAAAAAAACCTTCTAAGGGAGTTAATCCAGATGAAGTTGTAGCAATTGGTGCAGCAATTCAAGGTGGAGTTTTAACAGGTGATGTTAAAGATGTATTATTATTAGACGTTACTCCTTTATCACTTGGAATTGAAACTGCAGGTGGCGTAATGACTAGATTAATTGATGCTAATACTACAATACCAACTAAGAAATCTCAAGTATTTTCAACGTATTCTGACAATCAGCCTTCTGTACAAATCAATGTTTTACAGGGAGAAAGACCGATGGCTAATGATAACAGATCAATAGGTCAGTTCCATTTAGATGGAATACCGCCAGCACCAAGAGGAGTACCTCAAATTGAAGTAACATTCGATATCGATGCTAATGGAATTCTTACTGTTTCATCCAAAGACAAAGGAACAAACAAAGAGCAATCTATTAGAATTGAATCTTCTACTGGACTATCTGATGAAGAAATCCAAAAAATGAAGGATGAAGCAGAAGCTAATGCAAGTGCAGATGCTACTAGAAAAGAAGAAGCTGCAAAATTAAATGAAGCAGATTCTATGGTTTTCCAAACGGAAAAGCAGTTAGAAGAGTTTGGAGATAAAATACCAGCAGATAAAAAAGATAAGATTGTTACTGCTAAAGACGAACTTAAAACTGCCCTAGAAGCAAAAAATATTGAAGAGATCAAAGTGAAATTAGATGCCTTAAACACAATATGGCAAGAAGCTTCACAAGATATCTATCAAGCTCAGCAGGAAGCTCAAGCTGCAGGAGATGCTCAAGGACCTGATGCAAATACAGAAGGTGGAGCAACTGCAGAAGCAGAAGATGTTGAGTTCGAAGAAGTGAACGAAAAGTAATCCAATCATTACTAGTTGAAAAAAGCCCCAATATCGGGGCTTTTTTTTTACCTATTCTAAACATTAGTCTTTATTGTTATTTGAATAGTTTAATTTTGGAAAAATTTTTTGTGTAATGAAGTATAATATGAGAAAAAAACTAGTCACTATAATTGCTTTATTCCTTATTTGCTATGGAATACAAGCACAGGATATGGAATCTAAAACATATTACTTTCCCCTTAATGGTTATTCATTCAACCATGAAATGTTGGTTGATCTAGATGACTTCATACAAAACATTGACACCATTGAACATATAGAAATATATGGATTTTGTGACTCTACAGGTTCACTATCAATTAATGAAAAACTCTCAAAAAAAAGAGCTAATAGTGCTAGAAATCAGCTAATAAAAAGAGGAATTCACGCTTCAAAAATCTCTGTAAAAGGATTAGGTGAAACAAGTCCGATATCAGAAAAAATACCCAATTACAAATTTGATCACAATAGAAAGGTTGAAATTGTATGTTATGTAAAATGGGACCCTGAAAATGATGCAAAAAAGGTATTTAATAAATTAGAGGATAAAGGTCAAGAATTCACTATCAGAAATCAAGCTGATACTGCCTTAACTACAGATAAAGGAACAATGCTTGTTTTTGCTAAGAATACTTTCGTTACACAATCAGACAGACCAATTAAAATTATAGTTAGCGAGTACTTTAATAAATCTGAACTAGTAGCCTATAATTTAACAACTGTAGGAGAAAAGAAAAATCAATTATTACACCTAGGTAACATGATCAAAGTAATCGCAGTTCAAGGTGAAGATACTCTAGGAGCTGATTTAAACTTTCCTATTCAAATTAGTATAAAAGCTGAAAAACCTTCTGAAAATGTAAAACCATTCTATGGTATTAAAGAAGCCAACGGATTTGTTAAATGGTATCCTGAAACTAAAAGTGGTGGGATTAAAATTGGAGATGGACCTGCTTCTAAAGGGCAACTTCCAGGGGTAATTTCTCCGATGGACACACTTTCTAATCCTAAATCGAAAGTATGCGATTCTCTAAGACAAATTGAGGATGAAGCCTTAATTGCAAAATTTAGTTTTTTCCAAAAAATATTCATGCCGAAGTCTAAAAAAGAGGCTATTATAGCTGCTTTAGCTTCACAGAAAGCTAATAGAGACTCATGTGAAGTTTGTTATAATGCTTATAAGTCTCAAGAAATGGCTAAGAAGCAAAGAATAATGAAAATGAAGAATATTGTTAAAACAGAGAAGGAAAGATACCAAATTGCTATGTTAGAAAAAGATACGGCAAAAGTAGCACCTCCAAGTCTAGATCAATTCTCCTACTATGTATTTAATGTAACTAGACCTGGGTTATTCAACGTTGATAAATACATCAATTTTTCACAACCTAGAATTGACATAATTGTTAGAGATTGTAACACTTCTATTAATGCAAAACTAGTATTTAACGATGAAATGGCGATGTTACCTTCAAAGAAGACTAAAGATGGATTTATATTTAGAGATGTTCCTCAGGGTGTGAACGTAACATTATTTGCTGTTCAATACAGAGATGAAAAGGTTGGATTCTACAACCAGTCATTCAAAACAGATTCTAGAGAAATGAGATTTTATATGAACTTTGAAGAAACAACCATTGAAAAAGTTAAAATGGAATTCTTAAAACTAGATGATACCAATGTTCGTAAAGTAAAATAAATACGCTAATTAAAAAAATAAGCCCCGAAAATCGGGGCTTTTTTATTGCTGCATATGATTATTAAAATTATTGTTTTAAGTATTTATTTTGGAATTCTACTGCTCATCGGTTTTTTAGCCTCTAAAAAAGTAAAAGGATTAGATGATTTTTACGTTGGAGGAAAAAAAGTAGGATACTGGGCTGCTTCATTTTCAGCAAGGGCTACAGGAGAATCAGCTTGGCTACTACTTGGATTAACAGGTATGGGAGCAGCAGCAGGATTTTCAGCTTATTGGGTTGTTGTAGGTGAAGTATTGGGAGTGGCTGTGTCCTGGTTTTTGATGGCTAAACGCTTTAAAAGAGCCACAGATCAATACAATTCTATAACAATACCCGATTTTCTAGAATCAAGGTTTAACTCCGGTAGCAAAACGATACGAAAAGTAGCTGCCACTGCCCTATCACTATTTGTTATTATTTTTGTAAGTTCTCAAATTGATGCTACGGGTAAAGCCTTTGAATCTCTTTTAGAGATTAATTACTATACTGGTGCTATAGTAGGTTTTATTATTGTAATCGTTTATAGTTATTTGGGTGGTTTTTTAGCAGCTGTATGGTCAGATTTTTTCCAAGGAATTTTGATGTTACTTGGGCTTGTAGCATTACCTATAATCGCTTATTTGAGCATAGATAATGGAAGCCAAATCGTTTCTACTTTAAATGGTATTGATCCTAATTTAACCAATTGGTTTGGCGATACTTCAAACCCTTGGTTGGCAGTGGCAACGATTCTTGGATTTGCTATGATAGGACTTGGTTTTCTTGGCTCACCTCAGATATATGTTAGGTTCATTTCAATGAAAAATGAAATGGAAATAGATAAAGGTAAATGGGTGGCTGTATTGTTTACAATCATAACTGATGCAGCTGCAGTAACAATTGGTTTGTTGGGAAGATACTTATTTACACAAGAAGGTCAAGTAATGGAATCTATACTAGGCAACGCTGGAGAAGATGTTATCATAGTAATGGTTGAAAATCTTTTACCTACTGCGTTAGTTGCAGTATATATAGCTATTATTTTAGCTGCTATAATGTCTACAATTGATTCTCTTATTATAGTAGCTTCAAGTGCTTTATCAAGAGACTTTTATCAGAAAATTATTAATCCTTCAGTAGACTCTAAAAGATTAACTAAATTATCTAGAACCATTACTTTGGGAATTGCTTTATTGGCTCTTATTTTATCCCTAACAGTTTCGGTTCTTTCTCCTGATAGAACTATTTTCTGGTTTATTATTTTTGGTTGGTCTGGAATTGCAGCCACATTCTGCCCTGCTATAATACTTGCACTTTTTTGGAAAGATTATACCGAAAAAGGTGCTATTGCCTCTATGATCTCAGGTTTTGCTTGTGTGCCTTTTTTCAAATTTGTGGTTCAAAATATTGAAGGTATAGGTATCTATTTTGAGAAACTAGATGTATTAGCTCCATCTTTCCTAATAAGTATAATTGTTGGAGTATTAGTTAGCAAATATCAAGGTAGGCTAAATTCAATATAGGACCCTACTTTTGGAAAAGTATTTCTAACAATGGTATTTAAATCAGATGTTCTAGAATTGAATTTTATTTTAGCTACGTCGCCAAAGTATAGTTTACTTTCTTTATCATAAATACTAAAATGAACCCAAATTTCTCTATAAAAATTATCCGCAAATCTATCCTGCTGAGTGGCATAAACAGTTTTAATCTCCAATTGATTTAAAAAAATAAAAAGATCAGAACCATACTTTTCATTATAATATGGGAGCATTTCTCTTGAATGCAAAACTGTATTGTAACATAATTCTTTTTTTGATCTAGAAATATATTCAGTTGTTAACTGACCTTCAGTAACAGTTTCACCTTTGTCAATTGCTAATTTACTTTCTAACTTGGACTTAAATCGCCTCACTAAATTTTTATTTTTTTCTTTTTGAATAGGTGTCGGAGTTTCATACTTATAACCAACTCCACTCAAAATGGCCTGCAAATCTTTTTGATGATCTAACACTTGATCATCTTGTATAGAATATACATCATAAGCCCCTAGTAATTGAGCATGAATATGAAAATACAACTCATCCAAAATTGTCTCAGTTAGATCCTTACCCTTCAGGTCTGTCTGCTTTAGTATTTTACCATCAGCATCTGATAGATAATTTTTAGACGGACAAGGCACTAACATAATACTAGGCTTTGAACTAGTATCCTCAGCATAACTAGATCCAAGTACATCTATTTGTCCTTGAATATTAAAAACCAGCATTAAAAGAGCTCCTAGAAAAAAATAACGCATACTAACTGAATAATAATTTATAGATATCATTTCCATTAGCATATACCAGCAAACTAACAAGAATAAAGAAACCTGTAACTTGAGCATATTCCATAAACTTATCAGAAGGCTTTCTTCTTGTTATCATTTCATATAACAAAAATACCACATGTCCACCATCTAAAGCAGGTATAGGTAATACATTCATAAAAGCTAACATTATTGAAATAAATGCGGTCATCCACCAAAAACTTCTCCAATCCCATTTTGGCGCAAATAAATCACCGATTCCAATAAATCCACTAATACTTTTCCATCCTTGCGTTTTGGCTGAAAACATTAATGGTAATTGTTTAACCGTCATCTGCAAGGAGGACATAGCTTGTCCAATACCCGCTGGCCATGATTCTGCAAAAGTATAGGAACTATGCTCAAAATCTATAAGCTCAGGACTAGTAGCCATACCAACACCAATGTGTGCATTTGAATCTAGATTAAGCGTAACAGTGTCACGAATACCGGATCTTGAGTATACAACATCAACAGGTTTATTCTTTTGATTAAAAGCAATATTCATAAACTCATATTGAGAGAATGTTTCTTTACCATTGATACCAACTATATAATCACCTTCTTTTAAACCAGCTTTCGATGCCGCCTTTCCATCAATTATCGAATCTATTAAAAAAGGAATCCTTATAGATATAAAACCTTGCCTTTTTCTAGATAATATCGTTCTATTAAAATGATATGGGACGTTAAATTCTTGAGTTTGACCATCTCTAACAATAGTTATATAATCCGCTTCATCTAAAACCATATCTCTTATGATATCATTGTATGCCTCTACAGGTTTATCTCCAACTTTTACGATTTTATCACCATTTAAAAGCCCCATATTTAACCCAAAAGTATCAAGAACCTCAACTCCGTATGTCATATTTTCAACAGGTAATTGAACTTGCCCATATCTCCAAAATACAGCAGAGAAAATAATCATTGCTACTATAACATTAACCGTAACTCCACCCAACATGATTATTAATCTTTGCCAAGCAGGCTTTGATCTCATTTCCCATGGCTGAGGCTCATTTTGCATTTGTTCCTTATCCATAGATTCATCTATCATTCCTGAAATCTTAACGTAACCACCAAGAGGAATCCATCCAATACCGTATTCGGTTTCACCAATTTTCTTTTTTAATAGAGAAAACTTGTAATCAAAAAACAAATAAAACTTTTCAACCCTGGTTTTAAATAATTTAGCAGGTATAAAATGCCCTAATTCATGAAGAACAATCAGTATTGATAAACTTAAAATGAACTGAGTTGCTTTTATTAAAATTTCCATAATGGGTTTAATTGTGTTTATTAATGAGCTCCAAAGCTAATGATCTTGTCTCATTATCTGAGGCAACATAGTCTTCATAACTCGGTTTTTTAATTTTTTTAACTTTTTGCATACATTCTGCAATTACATCACTCATTTGTAGGAAGCCTAAACGATCCTTTAAAAAAGCATCAACAACAACTTCATTTGCAGCATTCATGATACAAGGAATATTGCCTTTGGCATACATTGCTTCAAAAGCTAAAGCCAAGTTTCTAAAAGTATCCTTATCAGGTTGCTCGAAAGTTAAGGAAGGATAATTTAAAAAATTAAATCTCTCGAAGTCAGATTTCAACCTTTTAGGAAAACCTAAAGCATATTGAATAGGTAATTTCATATCAGGCAATCCCATCTGAGCTTTCATTGAGCCGTCCTCAAACTGAGCAATAGAATGAATAATCGACTGTGGATGAACGATAACATCTACCTGCTCGGGCTCAAGACCAAACAACCATTTAGCTTCAATTGCTTCTAATCCTTTATTCATTAAAGAAGCTGAATCGATAGTAATTTTGGCACCCATTTCCCAATTAGGATGCTTTAAGGCCTGTGCTTTGGTAATATGCGCTAAATCCTCTAATTTTTTACCTCTAAATGGTCCTCCAGATGCAGTTAAATATATCTTTTCAATAGAAGTATATGTTTCTCCTACCAGACATTGATAAATAGCAGAGTGTTCTGAATCAACGGGTATAATTTCAACATTATTTTTGTTGGCCAAATCCATTATAATTTCACCCGCAACTACTAATGTTTCTTTATTAGCAAGAGCTATGTGTTTACCAGATTCAATCGCTTTAATTGTTGGTAATAAGCCCGCATAACCCACCATAGCAGTCAGTACCATATGTATACTTGGAAAAGTTACTACATCAGCTATTGCATTGATGCCAGCATAAACTTGAATATCATGCGGATCAAGCGCATCAAATACCTCTTGATACTTATCTTCATTTCCTATAACAACAGCATTTGGTTTAAATTCAATAGCTTGTTGAATTAAAAGCTCACTATTGTTATTGGCAGTCAAGATCTCAACTGCTAATTTATCGCTATGCGATCTAACTACATCTAGTGCTTGAGTTCCAATAGAACCTGTAGAGCCTAGAATGGCTATATTTCTTTTTTGATCCTCCATTTAATTATTGATATATTCTAATAACTCGTCTGCAATCTTTCTATCATTGGCAATCCTAGGTACCTTATGCTGACCACCTAACTTCCCCATAGACTTCATATATTCAATGAATGCATTTTTTTGCATATTACGAACCACACAAGTTTGTAAAATATTTCCTTGAATTAAATCTAAATAATAAGAATTTCTTGACTGAAGCGATGCGTCTAAATCTTTTCTAAATTGATCCATATTTTGAGGTTCTTTTTCAAATTCGATAAACCACTCATGATAAGGTAGACCTTCTCCCTCATCCGGAACAACTTTAGGTGCCACTGTAAATTCTGTAACTTGTACATGGTTATTTTTACAGGCCTCCATTAATGCACCTTCTACTTCAGAAACAATCACATGCTCACCAAAAGCTGATATATATTGTTTTAATCTTCCAGTAACCTTAATACGATATGGATTAGTAGAGGTAAAAGCTACAGTATCTCCAATATTATAACCCCACAAACCGGCGTTTGTATTTAAAATTATGGCATAATTTACACCTATCTTTACATCCTTGATTGAGATTCGAGTTGGATTTTCCTGATAAAATTCATCAACAGGAATGAATTCATAAAAAATGCCATTGTTTAACAACAGTAACATCCCTTCATCTTCTTTGCATACCTTCATAGAATCAGGAATATCCTGATAGGCAATAAAACCTTCAGAAGCAGGATAGGTTTCCACGCCTTCTACAACTTTTCCTAAAGAAGCCGTTAATTGCGCTTTGTAGGGTTCAAAATTAACCCCACCGTAACCAATTACAGAAAGTTTTGGAAATACATCTGTTATATTTTTCCCAGTTTTTTCCTGGACTTTATCAAAGTACATTTGCATCCATGGCGGAATACCAGATATTAAACGCATATCTAGACCAATAGTCTCCTTTACAATCGCATCAACTTTAGTTTCCCAATCTTCAATACAGTTAGTCTCCCAACTTGGCACCTGATTGCCTTTAAATATGGAAGGAATAAAATGATTAACAATACCTGACAATCTTCCAGTTAGTATTTTAGCTGGACCAGTAGTTGTCATTTCTGGACTTCCAGAGAGAAAAATTAGCTTGCCATCAAAAAAAGAAGCATCACCTGTCAAATGAGCATAATTGAAAAATGCTTCACTAGCAGATTTAAAGTGATACTTCGTAGATTCCTTAGTAATTGGAATGTATTTTGAACCTGAAGTTGTACCTGAGGTTTTAGCAAAATATTTAGGAAGGCCCGGCCAAAGGACATCTTTCTCTCCTTTTTCAGTAATTAGATCCACATAAGGCTTTAAACCTTCATAATCCCTAACAGGAACTAATGTTTTAAATTGTTCATAATTCTCAATCAACTCAAAACCATGATCAATACCAAACCATGTATTTCTAGCCTTTGAAATTAGATTTCTAAAAACAACATCTTGTGTCTGTAAAGGTGATGTGCTCCAACGTTTTATTTTACGATGAACAATACCTGCATACAATTTAGAACCAAAACCTTTTAATCCCATTCAGTAAAGATAAAAACTGTTTGCAAAACGTCCTATTTATTTGCCCTTAAAGACTAACATATCAAATTAATTATGAACACTATTTTATTTATTTTAGCTCCATGGCAAATACAATCTTATACATAATCATAGGAATTATACTCGCAGAGTTTTTAATTACCAAATCACTTAACTGGCTTAATATTAAAAACTGGTCTAATCAACTACCAGAGGAGTTAAAAGATCTATATCCTGAAAAAGAATATGAAAAAGCGCAGGAATACGACAGAGCTAATGCAAAAATTGGAAACATTTCAAATATAATATCCACCATTATTACTATAGCTCTTTTGTATTTTGGTGGTTTTGCTGCTATAAATAACTATGTAATTGCCAATATCACAAATTCTCCAATTATTAGTGCCCTTATTTTTTTTGGTTTCTTGTCCTTTGGATCAATGCTAATAGGCCTGCCTTTTTCCTTATACAAAACATTTGTCATCGAAGAAAAATTCGGTTTTAACAAAATGAAACTTAATACTTTCTGTCTTGATCTAATAAAAAGTAGTATGATAGGAATCATTTTAGGTGGCGGATTACTTTATTTATTTCTTTGGTTTTATCAACAATTTCCAGAAGATTTTTGGTGGTACGCATGGATTGTATTTTCCACTTTCAGTCTATTTTTCGCAATGTTCTATACAGATTTAATTGTTCCAATATTTAACAAATTAAGTCCACTTGAATCTGGAGAATTAAGAGATGAAATTGAGGGATTTGCCAAAAAAGTAAACTTTCCATTAACCAATATCATGGTTATTGATGGATCCAAAAGAAGTACCAAAGCCAATGCCTATTTTTCAGGGTTAGGTAAGCGGAAAAAGATTGTTTTATATGATACACTTATAAAGGAACATACCAAAGAAGAGCTAACTGCAGTGCTTGCGCATGAAGTAGGACACTACCAAAAAAAGCACATTTTTTATACCATGATTTTATCCGTCTTACAAATGGGATTCATGCTATTTTTACTTCAATTATTTTTAGCAGAACCGGCTTTATCTAATGCCCTAGGCAGCAAAGAAGTTTACGTTCAACTAGGACTTATAAGTTTTACACTTCTCTACAGTCCATTATCAACGCTCACAGGTATTATAATGAACGTCTTATCCAGAAGAAATGAATATGAAGCTGATGCTTACGCTAAGGAGCATTACAATGAACAAGCACTTATTGATGCACTCCAAAAATTAAGTGTCAAAAATCTAAGTAATCTAAATCCGCATCCATTATATGTTTGGTTCTATTACAGTCATCCAACGCTTCTTGAAAGAATGAAAGCCCTCAAAATTAATAAATAAGATTCCAAGCTAAATGAAAATTGCACTTATACATTACAGGTTAATTAATAGAGGAGGCCTAGAAAATAGGCTAAAAAATTACAGCACTTGGCTATGCCAAAATGGACATGATGTTGATATAATTTGTGCAAAAGAAGAAAATATTGATATTCCATCAGAAATATCAATCATTAAAATTGGATTGGGTTGGACACCAAAATTATTAAGAAAATGGCGTTTTAGTCAAAAAGTGAAAGAATACTTAAGCGCTCATGAATATGACCTTAGTTTATCACTTGGAAGAACTCAAGGTCAAGATATTGTTTTAGCACCATCTAACCACCTAGGTTACATGAAAGCACATGGTCAAAAGAAAAAAAAATGGAAAGATCGTATACAAATTATATTAGATGCTAATTCCTATCATTCGTCAAAAGTTATATTAGCAGCATCCCAAATGATAAAAAAAGAACTTATTG
>Ga0181568_10001734_pt1 | contig 19845 bp, 18 predicted proteins | sample 101ome_20_FD_133758 | JGI IMG/M metagenome (GOLD analysis project Ga0181568, IMG submission 133758) | Coastal salt marsh microbial communities from the Groves Creek Marsh, Skidaway Island, Georgia - 101404AT metaG (megahit assembly) | ecosystem: Environmental > Aquatic > Marine > Intertidal...
CCGGCTCCGAACCGATGCCTTGCCGCCGTCGACCACGCCGAGTTCGGCAGCGTCGTCGGGGTTGATCTGCAAGGTGCAGCGGGCCTTGCCCTTGACCAGCACCTCGACATTGTGCATCCACGAATTGTTCGACCGCAGATGACGGCGACCGATCAGGCGGAGCCGGCCATCGCCCGCCCACTCGACGACGCGAGCTTCCAGGCGAGTGAGTTCCTCGAGGAACGGACCGGCGAAGAGGTCGATCCGCTTCTCCGGGGTCTGGAGCGCGGCAGGCAGCCGCGGTTCGAGCGCGCCGAGATCGATGCCGTGGGGGTTGTCGCGCAGCTTCTGCAGACTGAGGCCGTCGGGGTTCGCGCCGAAGGCATCGCCGTGCGGACCAGTGCGCAACATCGCGTCGAGCATGCGATCGCTGCCGGTGTCGCCGTCGACCATGGCGATGAGGTCCTCGACGTTCCGGCCCTCGACCGGCGAACCAGGAGCCCCTACCTCGGCGGAGAGCAGCTGGTTGACGAGCTGGTCGTGGACGAGGGTGGCGTCGCCTTCCATCCCCATCGCGAGGAGCACAAGACGGGCGATGATGTCGTCCTCGGCGGGCTGTTCGGAGTCGAACACCGGCGCCGAGTAGTTCGCGACGTTGCGCACCGACAGGTTCGAGAAGGCGATGTCGAAATGGCTCTTCTCGAGCGCCGACGCCGGCGGCAACACGACATCAGCGTGGCGGGTGGTCTCGTTGAGGTAGATGTCGATGCTCACCATCGCATCGAGCGACGCGAAGGCTTCGTTCATCTGCTCGGAATCCGGGCACGACAGCACCGGATTGCCGGCGACGGTATACATCATTCTGAGCTGACCCTCGCCCGGCTCGAGGATCTCGACCGGCAGATCGGCGGCGGGGAGTTCGCCTTGGATCTCAGGATTGGCGTTGACCCGGCTCTGCCAACGGCCCGTGCGGTAGGGCCGCCCCTGCTTCTCGGGGCGGACCCGTTCGATCGCTGATCGAGGGAACATCGAGCCGCCCGGCTCGTCGAGGTTGCCGGTGAGGATCGCGATGACATCGATCAACCAGGTCGTGAGCGTGCCGAACTCGACGGTGGTCGTGCCGATGCGGCCGTGGACAGCAGCAGTCGGCGCTCGGGCGATGTCGTCAGCGAGTCGTTCGATCGTCTCAGCGGCGATCCCGGTGACGACCTCGGCGTACTCGGGCGAGAACGGCTCGACGGCGTTGCGCAGTTCGTTCATCCCGTCGACCAACGCGGCGACCCGCCCCATCGACACCTGATCGGTGCCGATCAAGCGATGGACGATCGCGGCGAGGAGGGCGGCGTCGGTGCCGGGACGGATCGCGATGTGCTCATCGGCGGCCTCGGCGGTGCGGGTGCGGCTCGGATCGATCACGACGACCTTGCCGCCTCGATCACGAACGGCCTGGATGCGGCCCGGGTAGTCGGGGGCGGTGCAGATACTGCCGTTCGATACGAACGGGTTGGTGCCGAGCAACACGAGCAGGTCGGTGCGGTCGAGGTCGGGAACCGGCATCCGCATGCCGTTGCCGTACAGGTAGCCCGATGCCACGTGGCGGGGCATCTGATCGACCGTGCTCGCCGAGAACATCGAGCGCGACCCGATCGCCTGGAGGAACGCACGTGCATGCGTATTCCAGCCGAGATTGTGCGCATTCGGGTTGCCGAGGTAGACGCCGATCGCCTCGCTGCCATGCTCGGTTTTCACCGCCGCGAACTTCTCGCCGACTACGGCGAAGGCCTCGTCCCACTCGACCTCTTCGAAGATCGGCGCACCGTTATCGTCGAAGCCCCGCCGGACAACCGGCTTGCGGAGCCGATCCGGATCTTCGTACAGCTGTTTGAGGGTCGAACCCTTCGGGCAGATGAAGCCCTTGGAGAACACGTCGTCCTGATCGCCACGGATGCGCGTGACCGCACTGTCCTTGATCTCGATCTGCAAACCACACGTCGCCTCGCAGAGCGGGCAGGTGCGAAACACGGTGCGGTCGGCCGGAGTGGTGCTGGTCATGATCGCCATGCTTGCAGGCGTGCGCGGCGCGTACCCAACCATCTACGGTGCGCCGCATGGAACTCATCCCGCTCTGCACGCTCGATGCCACGATCGGTGGCATGCACCTGATCGGCACCGGTCCGGCCGGCGCCCGCACGATCGCCGAGGTCTCCGGCGGTTCGGTGACCGGTGAGCGGCTCAACGGCACCGTCAAGGGCAACGCCGCTGCCGACTGGATGCGAACCAGCAAGGACGGGATCGCCTCGCTCGACGTGCGGGTGGTCGTGGAGACCGACGATGGTGCCCTGATCTACATCACCTACGAAGGCCGAGCCGACTGGTCCGAGGGGCCGGGTACCAAACCGATCTACATGGCCCCGAAGTTCGAGACGAGCGACGAGCGCTACACCTGGCTCAACGCGGTCCAGGCGGTCGGCAAGGGCCAGCTCGGCGCCGGCACGGTCAGCTACGAGATCGCTGAGGTCCGCTGAGCGGGGCATCCTTCCTGTCACCGCTGGCGTTGTTAACGACCGTTCACGTACGCTGCCAGGCATGAGTGAACGTCAGGTCGTCATCGTCGATGCCGTGCGCAGCCCCGTTGGGCGCCGCAACGGCGAACTCTCCACCGGACACGCCATCAGCGTGCTGGGTGATGTCCAGAAAGCCCTCTTCGATCGCACCGGCATCGATCCGACCGAGATCGGCCAGGTCGTCGGCGGTTGCGTGTCGGCAGCAGGCATGCAGACCATGAACGTGGCCCGCAATGCGTGGCTCGCTGCCGGTCTCCCCCTCGAGGTGCCCGCCACCACCGTCGACACACAGTGCGGCTCGTCGCAGCAGGCCACCAACCTGGCCTACTCGATGGTGAAATCAGGCGTCGTCGATGCCGCCGTCGCCTGCGGCGTCGAGCTGATGAGCCGCGTGCCGATGGGGTCGACCACTCGCGACAAGAGCCTTGGTCGCCCGGTCAACAAGCGGTACTGGGAGCACTACGAGTTCACCTCGCAATTTGAGGGGGCCGAGCGCATCGCCGAGAAGTGGGACATCACCCGTGACGACACCGACGCCTTCGGTCTTCGCAGTCAGAAGCTCGGCGCCAAGGCCTGGGCGGAAGACGCCTTCGCCACCCAGATCGTCCCCGTCACCGTCCCTGTCCTTGACGAGGAGGGCAAGGAGACCGGCGACACCATCACCGTGACCAAGGACGGCGGACTCCGCGACACCACGCTCGAGGGTCTCCGCAACCTCAAGCCCGTCGCCCGAGAGGACGGGGTGCACACCGCGGGAACCTCCAGCCAGGTCAGCGATGGTGCAGGCGCCGTCATGATGATGACGAAGGAGAAGGCCGACGAGCTCGGCCTCACCCCGCTCGCTGAGATCGTCGACGTCAACCTCGTCGGCGTCGATCCGGTCACCATGCTCGAAGGTCCAATCGACTCGACCAAGAAGCTGCTCGCCGACAACGAACTCTCGATGGACGACATCGACGTGTTCGAAATCAACGAGGCCTTCGCCTCGGTCGTGCTGGCCTGGGCGAAAGAGCTCGGCGCCGACATGGACAAGGTCAACCCGAACGGCGGCGCGATCGCCCTTGGTCATCCGCTTGGTGGCACCGGCGCGATCCTCATGACGAAGGCTGTTCACGAACTGCAGCGCAGCGACGGCGAGTACGGCATCGTCTCGATGTGCTGCGGTGGCGGTCTCGGCACCGGCACCCTGATCAAGAAGATCTGATCATCGCGATCGGCCCGCTCGCTTGGCGTGCGGGCGTTCGGAATTGGGGCCTCAGGACTCGCTGACGGTGACGGAATCGGCGGGGGCAAGCTCGATCCAGGTCTGCCCTGGCGTGAGGGGTACCGGCACGCCGTCGGGCGTGGTCCAGGTCGCGACCGAGTTCAGTGATGGTCTCGTCCATACGACACGGACAACGTGGCCGTCAGTGAAGACCCAGCCACGGCCGCTGCCGATGAACCGCTGCTCGACGACCGGCGACCCGGCGGAGTCGATGGTTCCCGTAGAGACCAGCCGCACCTCGGCGATGACGACGTTTTCCGGCGCAAGCCTGACCTCATCGCCGTCGAGGTGGGGTTCGCCGTTTTGGGTCCGAAGCCATCCGGTGCCGTTCCAGGCGTACTCCATCACCGCTGACGGGTAGTCGATCCGGAACAACGATGCGGGCTGGGCGGACGCCGGCAGGCCCGTGGTCTCGTCGCGGTACTCGAAGTGGGCGGGTGGGGTGCCGCCGGCGTCGGTGGACTCAGCGATGTCCCACAGCACCGACGGATCGGTCATCAGGTCGTAGCTGCCGGGACGGTCAGGTGCCCGGTAGTACTCGCTGCGGCTCGCAGCACCCAGGTCGACCATGTCGTAGCGGCGGATGAGCGCCCGATGCACCGAGTTGGCGCCGGACCACGCGAAGATCGGCTCGTTGAACGAGCTGAAGACCGCGATGTCGGTGGTGCGACCGGAACGCACCGGGCCGATTTCAGCTGGGGTCTCGGAGTGGAAGACGGCGACGAGACGGGTGAGGCCGCCCTCGATCTGGGTGACGTACACCAGGTCGGCCTGGCTGAGCGCGGCCTGGGGGCGGCCCGAGGCCGTGTTGTCGATTTTTGCGACGAGTGCCGGACGTTCGGCGATCGACGAGTCGGCGAGCGGAAGGCCGGTCAGCGGCGCAGTGCCCGGTGGGTGCTCGGGTGGGAGGGCTGCGGCCTGGACGACGGCCCGGTCGGCGTCAAGTTGGCCGAGAAGCCCGCCGTACGGCGGCTCGCCCGAGATGACGGTGATGGGACCGAAGCCGGTGACGGGATCGACCGCAAGCACGGGTGCAGGGCCACGCGTGGTGGGAGGTGAGAGCGGCTGCTCCTCGGGCTCCGTGGTGGTGGTCGTCGTCTCGTCAACGACAACGGCAGCCTCGGTCGTGGTTGTCTCGTCGACGAACGTCTCACCGCTGGTGGCGTCGTCACCTCCACCGCCACAGGCGGCGATGAGACTGGCGGCGGAGAGCAGGAGTGCGGGCGGCGAGACTCGCCGCAGGCCGCGACGCGACCGCATGGAGATCCGAGTGGGCATGGCGGCACATAGTAGGACCGGTTCGGGCAAAGGGAGCGCGTCTTCGAGTCGGTGGTTGACCCGTCCGCGGGCCCGCCTCGCTGAGCCGATCAGGCAAGCTCGGCGGCGATGGCGTCGAGCGATGCTTGCATGCGCGTCAGGATCTCGACTGATTCGTCGAGGGCGGCCTCGGTGGGCTCGGGATCGAACACGAGGCCCCAGGCGATGTGGCAGGTGGGCCCGTCGTCGCGGATCAGCACCGTGCTCTGCCAGAACGTAAGCGCCGAACCTGCGGTGTCGACCTCGTAAGCGAAGCGCCACGGAGGTTCGAATGACAGTTCCTCGGCGGGTCGAACCTCGTCACGGATGACGGCGACGATGCGCTCCCAGACCGCCTCGCGTGGGGCGTCGACATGGGTTTCGACCGAGCGGGATTGATAGCGGATCTTGGTGGGGGCCACGGTTGCAGACTAGGGCTGCCGATCGCCCATCACCGCACAGATGTCGTCGACGAGATCGGGTCGGCTGATAACGAGACCAGGCGACCACGGATCGGGCTTGTTGAACTCGAGCGGCGAACCGTCGAGACGACAGCAAACGAGACCGGCTGCTCGGGCGACGGCGACCGGCGCGCACGAATCCCACTCGTAGAGGCCGCCACCGTGAACATAGGCGTCGACGTCGCCGCGCACGACCGCCATCGCCTTCACGCCAGCGGATCCGACGGTGTAGATGTCGGCCCCGAGTGCGGCTTGTAGCCGGCTGCCGTCGAAACGGCTGCGCGACCGGGACACGACAATGCGGGGCGCCTCGCCTCTCCCGACCTCGGCAGGAACCCGCTGCGGGGCCGGGTTTGTCCCCCAGGTGGTTTCCCAGCCGGGCACGGCGACGGCACCGACGGTTGGTTCGCCGTCGACGACGAGCGCAACATGGACCGACCAGTGCGGCGAGTAGCCGTAGTCGCTCGATCCGTCGAGCGGGTCAACGATCCAGACTCGATCCTTGCCGACCCGGGACCGGTCGTCGGCGCCCTCCTCGGACAGGATCGCATCATCGGGCCGCATGCGGCGCAGCTCGGACATGATGAACCGGTGTGCTCGGGCATCGCCTTCGTATTCGAGCCCGCCCCATCGGCGGTCAAGGTCAGGCGAGTGGATCAGGTCGACGAGCATCTCGCCGGCCCGATGGGCAACGTCACGCGCCACTTCATGGTCGTCGAGGGCGGTCACCGGGCCACCATGGCTCGACGGTGCACCGAAACCGCATACTCGGCGCCATCGGCGACGAACGGCTTGCGATCCCACGTCGACCATCGATGTTCGAGTTCGAGCCCGACCGAAGCGGCGGCGGTGTCGAAGTCGGCGAGGCGATAGCGGCCCTCCCCGAGTTGGAAACCGGCGACCAGTCGGCCGCCTGCGGCGAGGTGCCGAGCCATGTTGGCGACGACGTCGGCTTCGGTGCCGGGGTTGAGGAAGATCATGACGTTGCCGGGGAGGGCAACGAGATCGAAGGTGCGGTTGAGGTCGACGTCGAGCAGGTCGGCCAGATGCCACTCGAGTTCGGGGGCCTTTGCTCGGGCGGTGTCGAGCATCTCCGGGTCGAGGTCGACGCCGACGACCTCGTGGCCGCGACGAGCGAGCTCGATCGCGACCCGACCGGTGCCACAGCCTGCGTCGAGCACCGATCCTCCAGCGCTCAGCGCGCTGATCAGGTCGGCTTCGCCGTGGACCCCCTCGCCGGCGTCGGCGAGATCGCGCCATCGCTGGTCGTAGTCGTCGCCGCGCGGGACGTCGTCGCGCAGGAGCCAGCGACTCACCCCTTGACCAGCTCCGCGATCTGCCAGACCTCGTCGACCGTGCGGGGAGCGACATTGATCATCGTGACGGCGCTCTCCTCCCATGCCTGGAGGCGGTCTTTGATGCGTTCGGGCGAACCGACGAGCGAGATCTCATCGGCGAACTCGATCGGGACTTTTGCGATCGCCTCGTCGCGTTTGCCTTCGAAGAAGAGGTCCTGGATCTCGTGGGCTTCCTGTTCGAAGCCCATCCGGGCCATCAGCTTGGTGTGGTAGTTCTGCCCCTTGGCCCCCATGCCGCCGATGTAGAAGCCGAGGAATCCTCGAGTCGCCCAGAGGCTCTCTTCGACATCACCGACTTGGAACGACACATTGACGCCGATCTCGAAGTCGAGCGGCCGATCCACGATGTGCTCGTGATACACCTCGGCCCGCCACGGCGAGTAGTAGAGCGGGATCCAACCGTCGGCGATCTGGCAGGTCTGGGCGACGTTCTTGGGCCCTTCCGCACCGATCCAGATCGGAATCTCCCGCAACGGGTGGGTCATGATCTTGAGCGGCTTTCCGAGGCCCTCCGCTCCTTCGCCGGTGTAGGGCAACTGGTAGTGGTCGCCGTGGAACTCGAGTGGGCCCTCGCGACGGAAGGCTTGGCGAAGAATCTCGACATATTCGCGGGTTCGAGCGAGTGGCTTGCGCGACGGCATGCCGTACCAGCCCTCGACGACCTGCGGGCCCGACACGCCGAGACCGAGGATCGTGCGGCCATTGGAGATGTGGTCGAGGGTGACGGCCTGCATTGCCGTCGCCGCCGGGGTACGGGCCGAGATCTGCACCACGCCGGTGCCGAGCCGGATGCGTTCGGTGTGGGCGGCGATGAGCACGAGCGGCGAGAACGCGTCGGAGCCCCACGACTCCGCTGTCCAGACGGCATCGAAGCCGGCTTTCTCCGCCTCGACGGCCAGGGTGACCATGTCCTGCGGCATCGAGCGGCCCCAGTAGCCAAGTGTGAGTCCCAGATCCATGACGCGGACGGTACCCGCCGCGAGCGCAGCACGCCGATTCCATCCGAACGCGAATGGCGACACGGCGTAGGGTGCGACCGTGCCGCTGCGACGTTTCACCCTCCGATCTGCGTCCGGGGTCGAGGTCGAACTGGTCGATCTCGGCGCAGCAGTCGAGGTGATCCGGGCCCCCGACCGCCACGGCACCATCGACGACATCACCCTTCGCCTCGACGATGACGAGGCCCGCGCCGACCATGCCCGAAACCCACACCTCGGCATCACGGTCGGGCGCTTCGCCAACCGCATCGGCGGCGCTCGGTTCGAGCTCGACGGCGTGGTGCACAAACTGGCTGCGAACGAAGGCGACAACGTGTTGCACGGCGGGGCCGACGGTTTCGGTCGACGACGGTGGGAGGTTATCGACACCGACGACCATGTCACCTTTTCGCTCGTGAGCCCCGACGGCGATATGGGCTTCCCCGGCACCCTCACCGCAACCGTGCGCTATCAGCTCATCGACACGACCCTGCACGTCGACATGAGGGCCACGACCGATGCCCCGACCGTGTGCTCACTCAGCAACCACACCTACTGGAACCTGGGCGGGCCGGCCGAGACCACGATCGACGATCATGTTGTCATGCTGCATGCTTCCACCCTTGTGCCCGTCGGCGCCGACCTGATCCCCGACGGCGAGCCCGTCGCTGCCGAGGGGCCCTTCGATCTGCGGGCGGGCGCAGTGCTCGGCGGCCGCATCGGATTCCCGCTTCCCGCCGGCTACGACCATTGCTTCGTGGTCGACGGCGCCGGGTTTCGGCGTCATGCCCGAATCGATCACCCGGCGACCGGCCGGCGGGTCGAGGTGTGGTCGGATCAGCCGGCCTGTCAGTTCTACACGGGGGCGTTCCTGCCCGGCACCGAGGGTGGCGGACGCACCCACAACGCGTTCGCGGCACTCGCCCTCGAACCCCAGCACGTCGCCGACGCCCCCAACCTGCCTTGGGCGCCGAGCCCGGTCGTGCGTCCGGGCGAGCCCTACCGGCATCATCTTGAGTTCCGACTGACCACCGACGCCTCGGAGGCTTCATGACCAACCGCATCACGACCGGCAGCCGCTCTGTTGCCGACAAGGTCGTTGTCATCACCGGAGCCGCGTCCGGCATGGGCCGGGCCACCGCGTTCCTGTTCGCCGACGAGGGCGCCAAGGTTGCCGTCACCGACCTGAGCCGAGACCGGGTCGATGCCGTTGTCGACCGGATCCGCACTGCCGGGGGCACGGCGCATGGCATCGTGCTCGACGTCACCGACGCCGACGCGATCATCGCCGCCGTCGAGGAGATCCGGGCTGAGCTCGGCCCGATCGACGTGGTGGTGAACAACGCCGGTCTCGCCGTCGGTGGTTCGCTTGAGGACCCGAACTTCGAAGACGAGTGGATGAAGGCCCTCGACGTCCTGCTCACCCCGCACCAACGCCTTGTGCGGGCCTGCCTCGACGATCTCAAGGCCAGTGGCGAGGGGCGCATCATCAATATCGCATCGACCGAAGGCATCACCGCCCAACGCGGCGCCATGCCGTACACGGCAGCGAAGCACGGCGTCGTCGGCCTCACCCGGTCGATGGCGGTGAACCTCGGTGTCCACGGCATCACCGTCAACGCGATCTGCCCCGGCCCGATCCTCACCGGCATCACCGAGGACATTCCCGACGACATGCGTGACACGTTCGCCCGGCGTCGCACGGCACTGCGGCGCTATGGCGATCCTGAAGAGGTGGCCCACGTCACGTTGAGCCTGGCGCTCCCTGCTGCGTCGTACATCACCGGAGCCATCATTCCGGTCGACGGCGGCCTGACCGCCAAGAACGACTGATCGACGAGCCGAAATCGCACACCCATGATGCACGCCACCTGGAGCTACCCAACAGCGATCCGCAGCGGTTCGGGCCGAGTCTCCGAGACAGGCGAGGCCTGCTTCGATGCCGGGATCACCAACCCGCTGATCGTGACCGACCCTGGTCTCGTCGATCTCTCACCCGTTGCCGCCGTCCGCGCAGCCGTGGCCGACGCCGGCCTTGGGTCGGCGGTGTTCAGCGACCTGCGCCCCAACCCGGTCGGGCGCGACATCGATGCTGGTGTCGCAGCGTTCCGAGCTGGTGGTCACGACGGCGTCATCGCCGTGGGTGGTGGCTCGGCACTCGATGTCGGCAAGGTCATCGCCTTTCACGCCGGGCAGACCCGCCCGCTCTGGGACTTCGAGGACATCGGCGACTGGTGGACCCGTGCCGATCCCGATTCGATCGCTCCCGTGATTGCGATCCCGACGACAGCGGGCACCGGCAGCGAGGTCGGGCGAGCTGGTGTGGTGATCGACGAAAGCACCCACCGCAAGGTGATCGTCTTTCACCCGAAGATGCTGCCGCTGACCGTGATCGCCGACCCCGAACTCACCATCGGCTTGCCGCGGGTGCTCACCGTCGGCACCGGCCTCGATGCGCTCTCGCACTCGCTTGAGGCAATCTGCTCGCCGGGCCATCATCCGATGTCGCATGGCATCGGCATGGAGGGTTGCCGGCTGGTGTTTGCGCACCTGCCGAGCGCGGTGGCGAACCCCACCGACCTCGAGGCCCGCAGTCAGATGCTTACCGCTGCGGCGATGGGCGCCGTTGCCTTTCAAAAGGGACTTGGAGCGATGCATGCCCTCGCTCATCCGATCGGCGCCCACTTCGACACCCATCACGGCATGACCAACGCCGTCGTGATGCCCTACGTGCTCATCGCGAACCGTTCTGCGATCGAGTCGACGATCGAGCGTCTCGGCGCCTACACCGGTCTCGGGCACACCTTCGACGATGTGCTCGCCCATATCGTGCAGCTACGGGCCGATCTCGACGTTCCGAACACCCTCGTTGAGCTTGGCGTCGACCCCAATGCCGTCGACACGATCGCTACCGCTGCGGTCCATGACCCGTCGGCTGGCACAAACCCGATCACCGTCGATCACGACTTCGCTGCTGCAGTGTTCGCCGCCGCGTGCGAGGGTCGTCTGGACTGACAGGAGCCTTCATGGAACTCGAAGAACTGCGGGTCGCCGTGTCGACGGGCGAGGTCGACTCGGTCGTCGTCGGCTTTACCGATCACTACGGCCGCACGATGGGCAAGCGTTTTGACGCCGACTTTTTCCTTGAGTCGTGCGCCGAGGACGGCACCCACGGCTGCGACTACCTCCTGACGGTCGATATGGAGATGGATCCCGTCGAAGGGTTCGCGTACGCGAACTGGGAGAAGGGGTACGGCGACTTTCATCTGGTGCCCGATCTCGGCACGCTCCGTCCGGCTGGCTGGACTTCCGGCACGGCGTTCGTGCTGTGCGACGTGATCGACGATCGGACTCATGAACCAGTTTCGGTCGCGCCGCGTTCAATCCTGCGGCGCCAGGTCGATGCCTTGACGAAGGCTGGCTTTTCGGCCGCGGCGGCGAGCGAACTGGAGTTCTTCCTCTTCCGCGACTCCTACCGCGACGCCCACGCCAAGAGCTACCGCGATCTCGAAGCGGCCGGCTGGTACGTCGAGGACTACCACCTGCTGCAAGCCAGTCGGGTCGAGGACTATGTCGGCGCGGCCCGCCGCGCGATGCGCGACAGCGAGATCCCGGTGGAGAACTCCAAGGGTGAGGCGGCGATCGGCCAGCACGAGCTCAACATCCGCTACGCCGAGGTGCTCGACATGGCCGACCGTCACGTCGTGATGAAGCAGGGCATGAAGGAACTCGCCGACGCGCTCGGCGTGTCGGTGACCTTCATGGCCAAGCCCGACAGCGCCCAGCCCGGCAACAGCTGCCACATTCACCTGTCGCTCTGGAAGGACGGCATCAATGCGTTTGCGGGCCAGGCGGGGGCTGACGGCGACGGGCGCAGCGACCTGTTTCGCTGGTTCCTCGGTGGCTGGATGCACCATGCCGCCGACCTGATGCCGTTCGTGGCTCCGACCATCAATTCCTACAAGCGCTACCGGGACCAATCGTGGGCGCCGACCAGGCTTGCCTGGTCCACCGACAACCGCACCGCCGGGTTCCGTGTCGTCGGAACTGGATCGGGCCTGCGTATCGAGAACCGGATCCCGGGCGCCGACATCAATCCGTACCTCGCGTACGCCGCCGCCCTTGCCTCGGGCCTCGACGGCATCGCCAACCAGATCGAACCACCCGAAGAATTCCGCGGCGACGTCTACGCCTCCGACGTCGAGCGGGTCCCTGGGAATCTCCGCGACGCAGTCGACCGATTCGAGGCCTCCGCAGCGGCCCGCCGGTTCTTTGGTGATCTTGTCGTCGACCACTACACCCACCATCTCCGTACCGAAATTGGGGCTCACGAGGCCGCCGTGAGCGACTGGGAGATGGCGCGTTATTTCGAGCGCATCTGAGATGCACGAGCCGGTCATTGTCGCGGGTGGCGGCATCGGTGGGCTGACCATGGCCCTCACGCTCCATGAGATCGGGGTACCGGTCCGCGTCTTCGAGTCGGCGATGACGATCCGGCCCTTGGGTGTCGGGATCAACCTCCAGCCCAACGCAGTGCGAGAGCTCGCCGATCTCGGACTCGCCGACCGGCTCCCCGACATCGGCGTCGAGGCCGAAGAGTGGGCGTTGGTCGGCCGCAACGGCAACGACGTCTGGGCCGAGCCCCGAGGGCGTTACGCCGGTTACCGATGGCCCCAATTCGCGGTGCACCGCGGTGAGTTGCAGATGCTCCTCCTCGCAACCGTCCGCGAACGCTGCGGCTCGGACAGCGTGATCGAGGCTCACCGGTTGCTTCATTACGAGCAGACAGCCGACTCGATCACTGCCACGTTCGAGGATCGAGCGACGGGCCGCACCGTCGCCGTCGAAGGTCCCCTTCTCGTGGCCGCTGACGGACTCCACTCAGCTGCCCGTCGCCAGCGCTTCCCCACCGAGGGCGCGCCCATCTGGGGAGGCGCGGTGTTGTGGCGAGGCACGGCGCTGGGGCAGCCGATCCGCACCGGCGCGTCGTTCACGCTCGTGGGGAACCTCGAGCAGCGCTTCGTTCACTATCCGATTGGTCCTGTCGATCCGGCCACCGGGCTCCAGCGGCAGAACTTCATCGCCGAGCTCACCTTCGACCCTGACCAGGGCTGGGACGCTGCGAGCTGGAACCAGACCGTTGACCCCGAGGTCTTTCTGCCTGCGTTCGCCGACTGGGACTTTGACTGGCTCGACATCCCGGCGCTGGTCGGCCGCGCCGAACAGGTTTGGGAGTACCCGATGGTCGATCGCGACCCGGCCCCGACCTGGCTCGATGGCCGGATGGCGTTGCTTGGCGATGCTGCCCATGTCATGTATCCGGTCGGCTCGAACGGTGCGAGCCAAGCGATCGTCGATGCTCGCGTGCTCGGTGCCTCGATGTTGGAGCACGGGTTGACCCCCGACGCGCTCGCTGCCTATCAGGACCGGCTTCACGAGGACATCTCGGCGCTCGTGCTGCGCAATCGGGAATCTGGCCCGGTGGCGATCCTGGGCACGGTCGATGAGCGCTGTGGTGGGGTTTTCGACGAAATCGACGACGTGATTCCGCGCGCCGAGATCGAATCGTTCATGGCCCACTGCAAAACCGCTGCCGGTTTTGCGATCGAGACACTGAACGCCGCCCCGAGAACACTTCCCGAGGGTGCATCGCTCGCATAACGTGCCTGGTTCCCCTCGGGGTGACTCGGCGGTTCCGCGGCAGTATCGTCAATCGGGTTCGATTACGAACGTGTGACGAAATGGGTACGGGTCCGATCTTCGCCTGCCACCGCCGAGTGGCCTTCTTCGCGGCCGTCGCCGTCATGGCGATGCTTGCGACCGTCGTTGACGCAGCGACCCCCGACGAGCTTCGCGAAGAGCGCCGTGAGGTCCAGGCCCAGGCTGCCGAGCTCGCAAGCGAGGTCGACGCAGCAACTGCCGACGTCGCCGAACTTGAGGACGCGCTCGCGGCGGCACAGGCCAACGTCGACGCCCAGCAGGCGGCGGTCGAGGCTGCCAACCGAGCCGTTCTCGATGCCGACGCTGCCGAGGTCGCCGCACTCGAAGCGATCGTCGATCTCGAGCGCCAAGAAGAACAGGCCCGCATCAATCTGCGGAACGCCGCAATCGACAGCTATGTCTCGTTCCAGGGCTTCGACGATCTCGACGTCCTCGGCGGCGACCCGTGGGAAGCCTCCCGGGCCGAGACGCTGGCCGAGATTGGCACCGGCACCGGGCTCGAAGGGCTCGACAACCTGCGAGCGATCGGGGCCGCACTCGACTTCCAGCGCCGTCTCGCCGAACAGGCGGCCCTTGAGGCCGAGATCACTCGCGAGGAGATGCGGGTCCGTCTCGCCGAACTCGAGACTGCTCTGGCCATCGAGGATCAACTCCTCCTCGAGGCGGTCGAGCGTCAGGAGCGTCGTCTCGGCGAGGCCGCTGCGTTGGAGGCGCTTGAATCGGAGCTCTCCGAACAGATCCGTGTCGAGGAGCAACGCATCGCTGACGCAATCGCCAGCCGCATCCCGCCGGGTCGCGGCGGCGTCACGGTGCCACCCGACTCCGACATCGAGCTGGCGACCGTCGGCGGGATCACCGTCAACGTCCTCGTGGAGGACCAGGTGCGCGGCATCCTCGCCGCCATGTCGGCTCGGGGGTTCAACCTCGGCGGCGGCGGTTACCGCAGCATCGAGAGCCAGATCCGCCTTCGACGAGCCAACTGCGGCACATCGGACTATGCGATCTGGAAGATGCCGGCGAGTCGGTGCCGCCCGCCGACGGCCCGGCCTGGCCTGAGCCAGCATGAGGTTGGTCTCGCGATCGACTTCACCCTGAACGGTCGGGTCCTGCGATCCCGCAACAGCGACGTGTTCCGCGCGCTCGCCGAGGTCGCTCCGCAGTTCGGCTTCTACAACCTCCCGAGTGAGCCCTGGCACTGGTCGACGACGGGCGGCTGATGCCCGTCGACATCGCCCTCATTCACCCGGAACGTCCCGCCCTCATCGACGACCTCGGGACGACGCTCACCTTCGCCGAACTTCTTGAGCGAGCGACTCGATTGGGGCGGGCCATGCACGCCGCAGGTGTACCGGCCGGTGGGCACGTCGGCACGCTCACCGAGAACCGCGCCGAGTTCTTCGAGCTTTACCTCGCGTCGATGCTCTCGGGCATCTGGCTTGTGCCGATCAACGGGTTGCTTGCGCCGAGCGAAGTGACCTACGTCGCCCGCGACGCCGATCTGGCGATGATCTTCGCCGAGGACGATCTGGCTCCCCTCGCCCCCGACGACATCACGACGATCTGCTTTGGCGACGAGTACGAGGCGATGATCGCCAGTGGCGACTCCACCCCGTTCGCGCTCGACGCACCGGCAGGATCGCGTTTCTCCTACACATCGGGAACGACCGGGCACCCCAAAGGGGTGAAGCGGGCCATCCCCGCTGCGCTCGATGAGATGCTTGCCGTGCAACGCAACGCCGGCCATGAGGTCGCGATGACGGGCGAGGGCGTTCACCTCGTTACCGGGCCGGCGTACCACGCTGCAGTCGGCGGCTTCGCGTTCTTCGATCTCTGCAATGGGGCAACCCTGCGGATCATGCGGAAGTTCGATGCAGCCCGCACCCTCGAGTTGATCGAGCAGGAGCAGGTCCGCCGCACCCATCTCGTGCCGACGATGATGGTCCGGATGCTGCGTCTCAACGAGAGCGCCCGGCTGCGCGATCTCTCGTCGCTCGACGTCGTCCTTCATGGGGCCGCACCGATCGCGCCGGCGGTGAAGCGGCAGATGATCGACTGGCTTGGGCCGATCCTGGTCGAGTACTGGGGGACGTCCGAAGCAGGTGTGTTCACCCGGGTCGATTCCACCGACTGGTTGGCGCGTCCCGGCACGGTCGGGCGACCGGTGCCCGGTTTCGAGGTCTTCGCCGTGGACGACACCGGCGCGACACTCCCTCCTGGTGAGGTCGGACGATTGTTCTGCCACACACCGGCCAAGCCCGAACCCTTCGCGTACTGGAACGCCCCGGAGAAGACGGCCTCCAGCTATCTGCGACCCGGGGTCTTCACACTCGGCGACATGGGCCACGTCGACGACGAGGGGTGGATCTTTCTCGCCGACCGGACCACGAACATGATCATCACCGGCGGGGTCAACGTGTATCCGGCCGAGGTCGAGCAGGCCCTGCTCGAACATCCGGCCGTGATTGACGTCGCGGTGTTCGGGATTCCTGACGAGGAGTGGGGCGAACAGGTTAAGGCGGCGGTGGAGTTCGCCGCCGGCGAGACCGTCCCCGACACCGAGCTCATCGACTTCGCCCGTGCCCGCCTCGGACGCCACAAGGTGCCGCGTTCGATCGATGTTCACGAGTCACTCCCCCGCCAGCCGAACGGAAAGCTGTACCTCGCGTCGTTGCGTGACCCGTACTGGGAAGGCCACGACCGCAAAATCTGACGCGGCACCGCCCACCGGCCCGAGCTGCGGTGGCGAGCCTGTCGACGTGTGCTGGAGCTATCCCTGTTGGCGCGCTTCGACCGTCGCCCGGGCGTCCTCGGATTCGCCGGCGAACGACACCTCGGTCGCTTCCTCTCCGGTGAGCACGCTGATCGGATCGCGCAGGTCATCGATGTAGCCGAGTGCGTAGGCCCCCATCTGGTAGCCCATCAGGCGCTGGAGTGGCTCCGGGAACGTGGCCGCCTGCTCGCGTGGCACCGAGAGGTACTGATTCTCTTCCTGACGGAGGAAGCTCACGTTGTAGGTGATGTTGATCGCTCGGCGATTCGCATCGGAGCCGTTGGCGCCGCCGCCGTGGTAGACGCTGCCGCTGTAGAAGAGCACCGAGCCCTTCGTCATCTCGGCGGGGATCGAGTCCTCGAGGGTGAACCGCAGCCCGTCTTCGAGTTGGTTGCTCCCGATCACGATGCGGGTCGCACCGTTTTCTTCGGTGAAGTCGTCACCGGCCCAGATCGTGTTGCACTGCACGTCGTAGCCGGTGGGGAACGGGAAGAAATCGAACGCCCACTGGTCCCGATGGATCGGCTGCGCTTCGCCGCCGGGGCCGATGTCGATGATCTGGGTGAGGTGGAGTTGGTAGCTGGTGACGTGCCCGAGAAAGTCGTCGCACGTGGCGATGACCGAGGGGTGCATCACGAGCTCCTGCGCCGTCGTCGAACGGGCGAGCAGGCCACCGGTGCGGCGGGTGGTGAACCCGGTGAACCCGTCGCTGCCGTTGGGGGTGGCGTCGACGAAAGGCTGCATCTCATCGAAGAAGCGGTCGAGGAGGCCGGGGTCGACCATCTCGTCGACGACGACGGCACCGTCGCGGCGAAGCACCTCCGCGATCTCAGCGCCGGAGGCGGACGAGGGCAGGTGGACGATCTCCATGGCTCGCAGTGTGAGGCAGTGAGGTGAGACGATGCAAAACATGCGGATCGCGTTCTTTCTCTATGAAGGGCTCACCACCCTTGACATCATCGGGCCGCACGACGTTTTGAGCCGCCTTCCCGAGGCGGAGGCGATCAGCGTCGGCATGACCACGGGGCCGTTCATGGCCGACACCGGTGTCCTCGGGCTCACCGCCACCCACACGATCGATCAGGTCGACGCGGCCGACATCCTCGTCGTGCCCGGCGGGGTCGACGGCACGTTCGCTGCCGCCGCCGACGAGAAGATCCAGGAGTGGGTGCGCATGATCGACGCCACTTCCACATGGACCACCTCGGTCTGCACGGGTTCGCTGATCCTTGGATCAGCCGGCGTCCTGAACGGGAAACGGGCGACTTCGCACTGGGCCGCCGTCGACGCCCTTGAGGGATTCGGAGCCACACCGGTGCGCGACGAACGGGTCGTCATCGACGGCAAGTACGTGACGGCAGCGGGCGTGTCTGCCGGTATCGACATGGCGCTGACCTTGGCCGCTCAGATCGCGGGCGACGATGTGGCCAAGACGATCCAGCTCGGCATCGAGTACGACCCGCAGCCACCGTTTGACAGCGGATCGGTCGACAAGGCCGGGCCAGAGATCGCGGCGCTCGCCGGTGGGATTTTCTGAACCGTCAGACGCTCGCCGAGCCACCCGGCCGGACCGCAGGCATCCAGCGGGGGCCGGCCGTTTCGTCGATCCGCTGAACGAACGCGTCCTGGTGAGGTTCGACGAGGTCGAGCAGCTTCACCGTGGCCGTCTCACCGATCGCCTGCCACACGGGTGCGGTGAGCTCGTCGGTGCGTTGTTCAAGGTCGAGCCGAAGGGATCGGCCGGCGTCACTCAGCCGCCTGTCGACCGCGAGCCCGCGGGCTTCGAGACGTGACCACGCAGCTGCGACTGTCTGATCGTCGCCGCCTCGGCTGCGGGCGATCCACTCCTCGCCGCCGTACTCGTCGACATCGATCATCGCCGAGTGGAGCAACCCCGCCTCGACGTCGTCGATGCCTTCGCTCGCGAGCAACGCCCAGTGGTTGTCGCCGCGCAGCTCACGGATGCAGTTGATGGCGTGCCAGGCCGACAGGCCCGGATGCCGGTCGGCGGGTCGTGGACGCGCTCGGAAGGCGGAGAAGAACGGCCGCATGCCGTGGAACATGGCATCGACCCCGGCCCAGAGGTCGTCGGCCAGTTCGCCGAGGTCGGCCGCGAGGCCGGGCACGATCGACTCGAGTCCGGGCACGATGGCGTCGTCGAGCACGCCGAGCACGGCGTCGTTGGTGGTGACGGTGTCGATCGCTCCTCGAATCGCCTCGATGAAGCCGGGATGGATCGAATAGGTCATGGCGGCCGCAACGGGATGGGGCGTGTTGCCCAACCCGGCGAGACGCCAGGCCACGATCCACACGCCGGTGTTGGGGAAGCCGAGTTGGCCCAGACCGGCCTTGGCCCGTTCGTCCCACATGACCCACCCGACGAGGTCGTGGCCGACGCGGCCTCCTCGGGCGGAGAGGTCGTTCCAGTCGGTCACGAGTCGCCGCTGAGCACGGCGTCGGCGAACAGTTCGACCGAACGCCACGCCTCGTCGATCGGCATCCCGCCAACGAGCGGGTGAAGGGTGCAGGAACCGGCAGCGGCAACGAACTCGCGGGCCTGATCCGGCGTGAGGAAGCGATAGATGCCTTCCTTGCGCAGGTCGTCGACCGTCATCGCATGCGAGTGCACCGGCGAGTTCTGACCCTCGGGCTGCCAGTCGGCGTAGGTGCGGGCCTCAAGCATGAAGTGTTCGCCCAGTTCGGCCCAGGCGCGGTCGGGGTCTTCGGTGATGAACAGCTGCGGCGCCTCCTCGGGGGCGATGCAGAACGGCACGGTGCCGTTTTCGGCGCACAGCTCCTCGTAGAGCTCCTTGATCCCCGGCGGATTGCCGTTCATGTAGAGGGGCAGTCCGAGGCGGGCAGCCCGGCGGGCCGACGCCTTCGCCGATCCTCCGATCATGATCTGGGGGTGCGGCGAAGTGAACGGCTTCGGCAGTACCTGCACCGTCTCGCCGTGGTGTTCGAACGGCTCGCCGGTCCACGCCTTCATCAGCACGTCGAGCGACTCGTCCATGATCTTGCCGCGGCGACGCCATTCCTTGTCCATCGCCGTGTATTCGAGCGGCCGGTAGCCGAGGCCCATCGTGACGACGATGCGTCCCTTCCCGACGAGATCGAGCACGGCGAGATCCTCGGCGACCCGGATCGGGTCGTGGAGCGGGAGGAGGAGCGCCCCGATCATGCACAGCACGTTCTCGGTGCGCGCCAAGACCATCCCGGCACTCATCATCGGGGTTGGCGACCAGCCCGTGCTGCTGACGTGGTGCTCATCGAATTGCACGGCGTTGAGGCCGCGCTGATCGAGGAACTCGATCATGTCGAGCGCGGCTCGGTACCGGTCGCTCATCTCGGATCCGTCACTCGGGTCCGGATGGACATGATTCAGTCGGAAGACGGTGTAGGCCATGGGACTCCTCGCCCGGCAGCGGGCATCGGTCGCTTCTTCGAGAGGAATC
>Ga0181568_10001735_pt1 | contig 19831 bp, 11 predicted proteins | sample 101ome_20_FD_133758 | JGI IMG/M metagenome (GOLD analysis project Ga0181568, IMG submission 133758) | Coastal salt marsh microbial communities from the Groves Creek Marsh, Skidaway Island, Georgia - 101404AT metaG (megahit assembly) | ecosystem: Environmental > Aquatic > Marine > Intertidal...
AAAATAATACAATAAATGGTTTATACTAATGTAAATAGTTCTTTTCCTAGTCAGGTAGTACCAGACGCAGAAAAAGATACTTTGGACTATGGTTATCAAGTAGGTAGAGCTATTGAAAACGAATGGTTTAGAGGTGATCGCGGTTTAGGCGCTGGTGGTCGTTTCGGTAACAACTGGCAAGATTTTCATAGATTAAGATTATATGCTAGAGGTGAGCAGTCTGTAGCTAAGTACAAAGATGAGTTATCAGTTAATGGTGATTTGTCTTATCTTAATTTAGACTGGAAACCTGTTGCTGTATTATCTAAGTTTATAGATATAGTAGTTAATGGCATGACTGATAAAGGTTATGAAATTAAATCTTTTGCAACAGATCCATATTCTACTAAAGAAAGAACAGCACATGCTACAGCTATAGCAGAAGACGCTTTTGCTGGTAACTTAATAAAGCAAGCTCAAGAAAACTTTGGTATTGATTTAAAAAGAAGTAATTTAACTGAAGATCAATTACCTAAAAGTAAAGAAGAGTTAGAGTTGCATATGCAGCTTAGTTATAAACAAGCTGTAGAAATAGCAGAAGAAGAGTTAATAAACAACGTATTTGATTATAATAAATACGAAGAAATAAAGAAAAGATTAGCTTACGATTTAGTCACAATAGGTATAAGCTGTGTTAAAACAGATTTTAATTTAGCAAACGGTGTTACTGTAAATTATGTAGATCCTGCTAATCTTGTTTATTCTTATACAGAAGATCCTAACTTTGAAGATATATATTATGTTGGTGAAGTTAAAAGTGTAAGTCTTGAAGAGCTTAAAAAGCAATTTCCTTATTTAACAGATTCTGATTTAGAAGAAATACAAAAATACCCAGGTGATTCTAATTACACAAGAAACTATTGGGGTCAAGATGACAGCTATAACAATATACAAGTATTATATTTTGAATACAAGACATATCAAAATCAAGTATTTAAAATTAAACAAACAGATCAAGGTCTTTTAAAAGCTATTGAAAAGCCAGAAGATTTTAATCCACCTGCTAATGATAATTTTGAAAGAGTACATAGAGCTATAGAAGTTTTATACAGCGGTGCTAAAATATTAGGTCACGAAAAAATGTTAAAATGGGAGCTAGCTGAGAATATGACTAGACCATATAGTGATCAAACTAAAGTTCAAATGAATTATAGTATATCTGCTCCTAGAATGTATAAGGGTAGAATAGAAAGCTTGGTAAGTAAGTGTATCGGGTTTGCTGATATGATTCAATTAACTCACTTAAAAATACAACAGGTGTTAGCTCGTATGGTGCCTGATGGGGTATTTGTAGATGTTGATGGTTTATCAGAAGTAGATCTTGGTAATGGAACTAACTACAATCCGCAAGAAGCTTTAAACATGTACTTCCAAACTGGTAGTATTGTTGGTAGATCTAAGACTGTTGATGGTGATATTAATCCAGGTAAAGTACCTATTCAAGAGCTACAAACATCTAATGGTCAAGCTAAAATAGGCGCGCTGGTGCAAACGTATCAATATTATTTACAAATGATACGCGATGTGACGGGATTAAATGAAGCTAGAGATGGTAGTCAACCAAATAAAGATGCTTTGGTAGGTTTACAAAAGCTAGCTGCAGCTGCATCAAACACAGCTACTAAACATATTCTACAATCACTAATGTATTTAACAGTTAGAACAGCAGAGAATATAAGTTTAAGAGCTGCAGACATGTTAAACTTCCCGTTAACTAGAAATGCTTTAATGAATAGTATTAGCACATTTAATACAAATACATTGGAGCAAATGTATAGTTTAAATATGCATGAGTTTGGTATATTCTTGGAGTTAGAACCTGAAGAAGAAGACAAGCAAATGCTACAAAAAAATATACAGATAGCCCTGCAGTCAGGTGGTGTTGATTTAGAGGATATTATAGATATAGAGCAAATATCTAATATTAAGCTAGCAAATCAAATGCTTAAAATAAAACGTAAGCAAAAGCAAGAAAGAGATCAAGCTGCAGCTCAAGCAAACATACAAGCTCAAGCTCAGGCTAACGCGCAAGCTAACGAACAAGCTGCGCTTGCTGAAATGCAGAAACAACAAGCTCTTACAGAAACTAAACTTCAGCTTGAGCAAGGTAAGTCTCAATTTGAAATACAACGTATGCAAACAGAGGCTGAAATTAAAAAACAATTAATGGCTGAAGAGTTTAATTACAATATTCAGTTAGCAGAAGCAAGAGCTCGAGTTGAAAAAGAAAAAGAAAAAGAAATTGAAAATCGTAAAGATGAGCGCGCTAGAATTATTGGAACACAACAATCTGAAATGATTTCACAAAGACAAAACGACGAATTACCAAAAAATTTTGAATCAGCTGGTAACGACGCACTTGGAGGATTTGGACTAGAACAGTTTGAACCTCGTTAAAAAACTTTTAATTATTTAATTATATTATATTATGTCAGAAGAAGTAAAACAGGAAGGCGAGTTTAAACTACAAGCTAAACCTAAAAGACCTAAAAACTTAGGTAAAACAGAAGAGGTAACTAAAGTTGAAATACCTAATACAGCTGCTGAAGCTCAAGGTGAAGTTGCACCTGAAGTTACTAAAGTAGAAATTAAAAACGAAGATAATGCCGTTCAAGAGCAAAGCGCAGATGCAGGCGATGATACTGTCGGACAATCCGAAAACGGTAGCAACAGCGAAGAAGTGGTTGAAGAAGTACGGACCACCGACTCAAATGAAGAGTCCCCTCTCTCTGTTATTGAAGAAGTATCAAACGAAGAAGTAAAACCTACTGAAGAAAAGGTAGTTAAAGAGGTTGAACAAGCTGTTATAGAGCAAAAAGTTTTACCTGAAAATATTGAAAAGCTAGTTTCGTTTATGGAAGAAACTGGTGGAACAGTCGAAGATTACGTTCGGCTTAATGCAGATTACTCTAATGTAGATAACAATACATTAGTAAGAGAATATTATAAACAAACACGACCGCATCTTGATTATGATGATGTAAGTCTTTTGTTAGAAGACTTTGATTATGATGAAGAGTTAGACGACGAGAAAGATATACGCAAAAAGAAAATTGCGTTTAAAGAAGAAGTTGGAAAAGCCAAAAACTTTTTAGAAGGATTGAAAGATAAATATTACGACGAGATCAAGTTGAGACCGGGCGTAACTCAAGAACAACAAAAAGCTATGGATTTTTTCAATCGATACAATGAAGAGCAAAACACTGTTAAGCAAGTGCATGATGATTTTGTTAACCGTACCAAAACTCTTTTAACTGATGATTTCAAAGGTTTTGATTTCAGTGTTGGAGAGAAAAAATTTAAGTATGGTATTAAAAATCCAAAGCAAGTGGCTGATGTTCAGTCTGATATAACTAATTTTATCGGGACGTTCTTAGATAAAGACAACAAGATATCAGATTTGTCAGGTTACCATAAAGCTTTGTATGCTGCTCGAAACGCTGATACTTTAGCTCAACATTTCTATGAGCAAGGAAAAGCTGATGCTGTTAAAGAAGTCATGGCTAAGTCAAAAAACATTTCGACAGAACCAAGACAAACAGCGCAAGGTGAAGTATTTGTAAATGGATTAAAAGTTAAAGCTATTAGTGGTGTTGATTCTTCAAAACTTAAAGTTAAAAAAGTAACAATAAAAAATTAAAATAAATAATCATGGCTGTAAGTCCTATATTTGGTGACATTATTCCGTCACAAAAACAACAGTTGCTAGATACTAACTACCTATCATTTAATGGTGGAACTGGTACTGGTGACTCTGATACATTTGCTCAACAATATCTTCCTGAGATTTATGAGCAAGAAATAGAGAGATATGGAAATCGTACACTCTCTGGATTTTTGCGTATGGTTGGTGCTGAAATGCCTATGACGTCTGATCAAGTTATTTGGTCTGAGCAAAACCGTCTACACATTTCTTACACAGACTGTACTAACGATCAAGTTAACACTATCACTATCCCTGTAGCGTTGACTCCTGCTGATCCTAAAGATTACGTTGCAAACGTAGTTTCAATTGGTCAAACTATCGTAGCTGTTGATGAAGCTGGTAATGAACTTAAAGCTGTAGTAACTGCATCTAACCTAACTTCTGGTGCACTTACTGTTGCTCCTTACACTGCTACTACAACTGCTTCACTAGGAACTACTGTTAAGATCTTCGTATATGGATCTGAGTATGGAAAAGGTTCTTCTACTCCTAGCTCAACTGTAAGCGCTGGCGCTTCTGATGGGTATATTAGCGTTGATCCTAACTTTACTCAATTCAGCAATTCACCAATCATTATCCGAAGCAAGTATGTTGTTTCTGGTTCTGACACTGCTCAGATTGGTTGGGTAGAAGTTGCTACTGAAGATGGTACTGGAGGATATCTATGGTATCTAAAAGCTGAGTCTGAAACAAGACTACGTTTTGAAGATTACCTAGAAATGTCAGTTGTTGAAGGTGAAAAAGCTTCTGCTACAGGAGCTGGTTCTGCTGCTAACGCTGGTTACAAAGGTACAGAAGGTTTGTTTGCTGCTATTCAATCACGCGGTAACGTAGAGGTTGGATTTGCTGGTCAAGCTGCTGCTGCTGCTTTAGCTGATTTTGATTTGATTCTTAAGAACTTAGATACTCAAGGTGCTATTGAAGAAAATATGCTTTTCTTAAATCGTGAGACTACTCTTACTATCGATGATATGTTGGCTGGACAGAACTCATATGGAACTGGCGGTACATCTTATGGTGTATTTGAAAACTCAGAAGACATGGCGCTAAACCTTGGCTTCTCTGGTTTCCGCAGAGGTTCTTATGACTTCTACAAAACTGACTGGAAATACTTAAATGATGCATCTACAAGAGGTGGTTCTGTAGCAGCTGGTGTTGCTAACAGTAAGTACTCTATTGAAGGTGTATTGGTTCCAGCTGGTACTTCAACTGTATATGATCAAATTCTAGGTACTAACATCCGCCGTCCATTCTTGCACGTACGATATAGAGCGTCACAAACTGACGATCGTCGTATGAAGTCTTGGTTGACTGGCTCTGTTGGTGGCGCGTTCACTAGCGATCTTGACGCTATGGAAGTTAACTTCCTATCTGAAAGATGTCTATGTGTACAAGGTGCTAATAACTTCGTGTTATTCACTGGAGTATAATCATAAACTTTGTAAATATTGGGGGTCACAATAAGTGACCTCCAATACTTTACTTTTAACTAATTTTATTATATTATATCATGGCAAAAACAAAAGATATTCCTAGTGTAGAAAAAGACTGGGAAATTAAAGATAGAACTTATCTAACAACAGGATCATACAAACCATTAACACTTAGGATACCATCTAGGCATAGCAGAAAATTTCCAATGCTTTGGTTTGACCCTGAAACAAACGAACAAAGAGAACTTAGATATGCTACAAACATGTCTACCCCTCTTAAAGACTTACAACAAGGCGAAGCTACTCTTGGCACTATATTATTTGAAGATGGCTCACTAGTTGTACCAAAAGAAAACCAATCGCTTCAAAAACTATTATCTTTATATCACCCTTTAAAAGGCAAAAGATACATGGAGTTTGATGCTGTTGAAGAAGCTGAAGATGAACTAGATATTATGGAGCTACAAATTGATGCTCTTAATGCTGCAAGATCTATTGATATAGATCAAGGTGAAGCTATACTAAGAGTTGAGCAAGGTAGCAAAGTATCTAATATGTCTTCAAAAGAAATTAAAAGAGATTTATTGATATTTGCTAGACGTAATCCAAAGTTATTTTTAGATCTAGCAAATGATGAAAATGTACAGCTACGTAACTTTGCTATTAAAGCAACTGAATCTAAAATTATTAAGCTGTCTGATGATCAAAGATCCTTTATGTGGGCATCTAATGGTAAAAAACTTATGAGTGTACCATTTGATGAAAACCCATACTCAGCAATGGCTGCTTTCTTTAGAACTGACGAAGGCGTAGAAGTTTTCAAGTCTATCGAGAAAAAGCTAAAATAACATGTAACAATAGTATAGGGCTCGTTCACTCGGGCCCATACTTTAAAAAAATATAAATGGCAATAAACGTAGATACAGTATATAAAACCGTTTTGCTAATACTCAATAAAGAACAACGGGGTTATATAACTCCTGATGAGTTTAATAAAACAGCTACGCAAGTTCAATTAGATATATTTGAACAATACTTTGATGATTTAAATCAACAGCTACGCGTGCCACAAGCCGATTTTGATTATGCAGATCGGCAAATGAATATTGATGAAAAAATATCTTATTTCAAGGCTATAGGTAATTGTACTTATGATTCTTCAGGTGGACATTGGTCTTTACCTTCGTCGGCTGTGGGAAGTCAAAACTTTGATGCAATTATATATAATGCAAATACTTTATCAAGTGGTCAAGCTTATTTTTATAAGCTAGGGGCTATAACTTATACTCCGCTAACTGGTTATCCAGTAGAGTTGCAAAGACTTCAACGCAACGATTTTTACAATATAGATCAATCACCATTAACGAGACCTACAAAAGAGTTTCCATGTTATCTTTACGAAGGGAATAAACTATATGTTAAACCCGTAAGTATACAAACTGGAAACGGTACTATAGAAGCTTCTATGATTAGAAAACCATTTGATGTGGTTTGGGCATACTCATTAGGATCCCAAGGTCAATATATACAAGACACATCTAACTCTTTTGATTTTGAGTTAGAACAATCAGAGCAAGTTAATGTTATACTTAGAATATTACAATATTCTGGTATTGTTATACGCGATCCACAAATTATACAAGCTGCATCAGCTGAAATACAGCAAAACGAAATAAACAAAAAAAGCTAATAGATGTCATTACTAACAGAAAACAATCGGCAATATTACGAAGGCGCTCAAGGCTTTAGAGGTGATGGAACTACCACTAAGTTTACGACTACCTTTGATACAGATTTAAAATGGTACGCGGCTGAAAGAACTGACGAAAGTTATGGTAAGAATAACTTTAAACTATATACTAGCGCAAATGGTATACCAGGTAGCTGGTCAGAAGTTGTTGCAGATTATACTGTATCTGGTAATACAATAGAATTTACTACAGCTCCAGTTGATGACTTGTATATAGTTGTTCAACTTAAAAAACTTGATGGAGGTGAATATGGTAATAATACAACTGAAAAAGCTTTTGGTTCTATAGTAGAAGATAACTATGGATCTTATGCTTATACAGAGCTTAACGACGTAATAAACAACTTTTTAGTAGCTTATGTTGGTGCTGGTAAACTTATACCAAGTATTAAAAGAAGTGATATTATTTTTCATGCTAAACGAGCTATGCAAGAGTTCAGCTATGATACTCTTAAAAGTGTAAACTCACAAGAGCTAACTGTACCACATAACTTAAGTGTAGTACTGCCGCAAGATTACGTTAACTACGTAAACTTTTATTGGGTTGATGATCAAGGTGTTCAGCATGTTATAATGCCTACAAATAATCTTACTAGCAGTCCTTATAGTATACCACTTCAAGATGATCAAGGTATTCCTACTCAAGATAACTTTGATAACAATATAACTGGTACCTCTATAATAGAAGACAGATGGAATAGTAATTATATGAAAGACAATGTAATTGATGATACAATTGCAGGCTGGGAATACTATTATGGCTGGCCTGAGTTTGGTTATGGTCAATTATTTGGTCTTGACACTCAATACGCTAATAGTAATGGTTATTTTACTATAAACGATAGAGAAGGTAAAATATCTTTTTCAGCTAACTTAGTTGATAAGATAATTATATTTGAATACATATCAGATGGTCTTTCTACTAATTTAAAAACAAAAGTTCCTAAACTAGCAGAAGAAGCTATGTATGCTTATATAAGTCATGCGGTTATAGCTAGTAGAATTAATCAACCAGAATACATAGTACAAAGATTAAAGAGAGAAGCAAGCGCTAAACTTAGAAATGCTAAGATACGTTTATCTAACTTGAAAATAAATGAAATTGTTCAAGTTATGAGAGGTAAATCTAAATGGATTAAACACTAAAATTAAATGGCTGAAGTTAAAAATGCGTTCATCAAATCAAAGATGAACAAAGACCTTGATGCTAGACTTATACCACAAGGCGAGTATCGCGACGCTGTAAACATACAGGTTAGTAAGTCAGAGGGTGATGACGTTGGCGCTTTAGAAAATGTGCTTGGTAATGTTAGCAGAGTTGACTTTGAAGAACATTCTGGTGTTTCAAATTTAACCTGTATAGGTTATTTTGTAAGTGAGTTTAGCGGTAAAGTGTATTTATTTTTTACAGATTACACAGATCTTTACGATAAATCCACTAATCCAACTTATAACCCAAACGCAAATAACTTTATATACGAATGCGATTTAAGTTCTAATCCAAACCCAACAGCTTCCGCATCAATAAAAAAATTAGTTGAAGGAGCTTTTCTTAATTTTTCTTCAAACAAACCTATAATAGGTGTTAACGTTTTAGAAGATTTTTTATTCTTTACAGATAATAGAAACCAACCCAGAAAAATAAATATAGCTTTAGCTAATCAAGAAAACATTAATAACCCAACTTATTATTCTACAGAAGACAATATATCTGTAGCTAAATATTATCCTTACGAACCAATATCTCTAGTTAAGGAATCTACAGTGGCCCCTGGTAGTGATGAGTGTGCTATGTATGACGCTTTTAGTGAATTTATACCTTTAAATGAAAGCACTTCACCTAATGTAACTAATCCATATTACGACGCTAATTTTCCTGGGGATCCTAAGTTTTTAGAAGATAAGTTTGTTAGATTTAGTTATAGATTTAAGTTTGAAGATGGTGAGTACTCATTAATAGCTCCATTTACTCAACCGTGTTTTATACCAAAGCAAGACGGTTATTTTTTAGAAGGTGACGAGCAGCAAACTTTTGCTAGTACAATTGTTGACTTTATGGAGAATAAAGTTAATAAAATAGATTTGCAAATACCACTACCAGTTGTCGCTGATGACTTAAAAAACTCTTTTCATGTATCAGAAATAGATATAATATACAAAGAGTCAGATGGCTTAGCGCTACAGGTCGTAGAAACAATACAAGTCAAAGATATTACAGGTACAAATACTGTTTTTGAATATGTTTACTTATCACAAAAACCATACAAAACTTTACCAGAAGATGAAATAACTAGAGTATATGATAAAATACCAGTTAAAGCCTTAGGTCAAGAAATAATATCAAATAGAGTTGTATATAGTAATTTCCAAGACAAACACACGCCACCTAAATTTATAAAATATCAAGTTGGTGCTAATGAAAAATACGAGCCATCTAGCGCGCTTCCGTTTGTAAATTCCAAAACAACTATAGAATATCCTAACCATACATTAAAAAGAAATAGAAATTATCAAGTTGGAGTTGTTTTATCTGATAGATACGGAAGACAGTCTACTGTAATACTATCTAACGATCAAAATCCTTCCGCTGGAGGATTTGGAGCTGACACTATATATCTACCTTACAGAGATGTAAATGATTCTATTACCTACTTAGGTGATTCTTTAAAAATGTCATTTAACGAGCCTATACAGAGTAATAAAAATGAAGCTAGTTTAACTCCCGGTCTATATAATGATGACGTTAATGACATTAATTATAATCCATTAGGTTGGTATACGTTTAAAATTGTAGTTAAACAAGTTGAGCAAGAGTACTACAACGTGTATACTGCTGGTGCTATGAAAGGTTCACCGACTGATAACACTATAGATTTAAACACTTCTTTTATAACTTTAATTAACGACAACATTAATAAAGTACCAAGAGATTTAACAGAAATTGGACCTCAAGATAAAACTTTTAGAAGTTCAGTTATTCTATTTGGTAGAGTTAATAACGATGATAATAATTTTAGTAACATTGGCAACAAGCAATATATATCTACAAACGAAAGACTTTCGTTTACAACCAACGCTATAGAAGATTTATTTGATTTGTTTGATGTTGCTGATCAAATTCAAGGAGGTAAATCCATAACTGATCCAACTAATCCTTTTTATCCTTTCTTTAAAGCAGAATCAAATCCTTTTGTATCAGAGTTTATTACTTCGCAGACAATTGCAGATCAATTTGGAGTTGTTAATACTCTAGACCAACAGAATAATTATCTTAAAATAGAAAACTTAGCTGTACTTGAAACAGCACCAACGGTATCAAGACTTGATTTGTATTATGAAACTAGTACATCAGGATTAATAGAAGATTTAAACGCAGCTGTTGGATCTTCAAGCGGAGGCGTTTATGAAATAAGTAATTTTGAATATTTACAAAATGAAAGTTACGATTTAGATACAGTTGTAGCTACTGGATTTAAATTTTTAAACTTTGGAGGCGTAGCTCTTCCAGCTACAGTTGAACTTGTTTCTGTATTTGATGACTCAGGTTCTGGTATTAATAGAAAAAACCAATTTACACTTTCTCAATTAGGTTCTCTTGAATTTGAGTTGAGAACAAATAGTTATTTTTATTATGGTGAAAATGCTAATATCAGCGAATCTTATGTGTTTACTTTTAAAGCTACATATGGAACTGACGTTACGTATTTGTCGGTAGATGGTAATTTAGAAAATACATCACCAACAATAAATAATGAAAACACAGACGCAATACAATTAGAAATAGGTGATCAATCTGTTTTACCAAACTTAAGTGGTGTTAATGGTAGTGCTGATCCGACTAGAAATACACTTGGATTGACATTTTCTATAGAGTCTTCTACAGGTGCCGGTAATTATGAGGTTGTTAATAATAATGAAGTTCGAAATATAAATACATCAGCAAGTGGCTCAGGATCTTTTACGCTAAGACTTACAGATGCTGGCAGTCCTCAAACTGGAACTGTAACTAAAACTTTTAATGTTGTTTTTGATGAACCAAATACAAATTTAGCTAGTTATGCTCTTTATCCAAGTACAGGGCAGCTTGGTGATAGTAGTGGAGCTGCTGTATATCTTACAGATAATTTTACCAATTTAACTAGCAACATTCCGTCTAGTACATTTGGAAGTCAAAGTTATAATTCTAATGGTTATAACACTAACTTTTATTTAAGAGGATTAGAGCAAAATATGTCAAGCTCGCCAAATCCAAATACAAGAAGTGTTTGTGATCCAAACACTACAACTTCGTTGTTTCCATCTTTTCCACCTGGATTTCAAAATTTTAAATCAAGTTTTGGTGGGCTTACAACTGGAGCTTTTTATGTTTATTTTAACCCTAGAATTTCTCAGGCTTACACTGGCGGTAATTTTCCAACAGTTGGTTTTAGATACCAAATAGCATATAGAAAAAATTCTAACAGCGCTTGGGCTACAGCTATCGACATGAATGGGCAACCAGCGTCTTTTTCTGGTACGTGGAGATTTAACGGTAACTCAACCCCAGCAGGTTTGGATGTTAACACATTATCTCCGCCTTTTGACAATACTCCCCAAATGGTTTTAGTTAATCTTGCAAATAGTACTGCAAATAAATATGGTGGTTTAGTTTACGTGTTTAATACGCCTGGCGAATACAGAATATTACACGCAAACTTAACATCTAATTTTGGATCTTTGCAACCGCAAAGTTTTCCAACATCTCCATTTAGTTGTACTACACCGCCATACGTTGATAGTGATATGAGTCATAGATTCGAAACAGGTGATTTTTATTATCCGCATAGTTCTGCTGGCGGTTTTGATGATCAAATAGCTCCAGGTAGTTCAGATCCTAACAATGTGTTTAGATACAGAATAAGTCAAGGTTCTTGCAGCACAATTCCAACACAAAATGTTTACGCTAGAGAACCTGTTGCAAAATATGTTACGCAGTTATATATTGATACGGGTTTAAACAATAAATTTACATCTTTATCAGGAACTAATTATGTGATTAGAAGAATGGAAACATTAGGTTCAATTGGTGGCGCGTTTTTAAATCCTGAATATACTAATCAAGGTAGATATACATTAAACTTTGAAAACACAACAGGACTTGTTAACGCTGGTACTCAAACACCTTGTTATTATTAATTATGGGGGCAATATTAGAAGTAAAATATTTTAATGCTTTTCAACTGAAAAAGACACATACTGGAACTCCAACAAGTACTACACCACCGGTGTGGGATGGTAGTACTGGTGTGCCTTCTGGCCAAAATGGATCTTACCCATTAACAACACATCCACCTAGCACTGACGCTCAAAACGTAAGTTGGTCTATAGAAGAAGCTCGTATACGAGGTGGCTACAATAATACTAATATAGATTACGGAGTAAGAGCTTACATTGTAGACGAAGAGCCAAATGGAAGCACAAGAGGTAATGCGCTTATATATTCTGGTATATTTAATTCTAGAACTGGTATTAATAATACAAATGTATTTAATGTAGCTAAGGATATTACAAAAGCCGCAGATCCAGCTAGTGGTAGTATACAAAAATTATATGCTGAAGATACGAACTTAATTATATTACAGGAAAACAAAATAAGTAGAGCGTTAATAGACAAAGATGCTATATATTCAGCAGAAGGTGGAGGTACTGTAACATCTACAAATGTTGTTATAGGTCAAATCATACCATATGCTGGTAACTTTGGTATTAGTAAAAATCCAGAAAGCTTTGCTGTGTATGGTTATAGAAAGTATTTTGTAGACAGAAGCAGAAACGCTGTGTTGCGTTTATCTCAAGACGGTATCACAGAAATATCAAACTATGGTATGGTAGATTATTTTAGAGATGAACTTTCTAATTTAAAAACAAGCGACAAGGCAATAGGCGCTTGGGATATGTACACAAAGCAATACGTAGTTAGTCTACAAGGTAGTAATATAACATCAACAATATCAGGTGCGCAAGGTGAGTTTTCAGATACATACCAAACATTGTCATTTGATGAGTCTGTTCTTGGTTGGACTAGTAGATTTACTTATAAACCAGAGCAGGCATTTAGTGTGCAAGCTAAATACTACACAGTAAATCAAGGTGTTTTATACCAACATAATTATCAAGAGGTTGGAAAAGATGACAATAGATCTAAGTTTTACGATGTTTATTCTGATTCTAGAATTACATTTATATTCAACCCAAAAACTAGTGCTTCTAAATTATTTAAAACAATTAACTACGAAGGTTCAACTGGTTGGGAGGTTTCATCTTTTTTAGGACAAAGAGAGTTTGATTTAGTTGACACAAGTAATTTAATTTATAGTTACGACGAAGGAGCTTACACACAAGATGGTATTCAATATTATTCTGGATTTCATAATAAAGAAGGTAAATACTTTGCTAACCTTATTAACAGTAGTCAACCAACTTCAAAAGAAATTATATTTGGCGCAAGTATTTCAGGTGTAAAAGGTTATTATTCTACTGTAACTATAAGAACAGATGATAGCACGCAAGTGATAGGAAGCGGTGGTAAAAGCCGTGAATTATTTGCTGTATCATCTGAATACGTAGAATCATCATACTAAATTAAATGGAATTAAATATACGTAGACTTACAGAAAACGATTGGAACACGTTATGTTCTTGGTGGGATGCGTGGCCTGAATGGGTTAACCCACCTAAAGATTTTTTACCTGACAACGGTACTGGTGGTCTTATTGTAGAAAAAGACGTACCTATCGCTGCAGGTTTCATATATTACACTAACTCTAAGGGAGCTTTATTTGAATGGGTTATATCTAATCCAGATTATAGAGAAGCTGACAGAAAAGACGCTATCGAGCTTTTAATAAAATCAGCTGAAGAAGTATGTAAAGCTAATGGGGTTAAGTATATGTTTACTATAGGTAGATCTAAACCTTTAATCGAGATGCATAAAAAATTAGGGTGGACTGTAGATAAAGGTTCATCACATGAAATAACTAAAGTAATAAATTAATATGGCAGTAGCATCAGCAATTGTAGCTGGAGTTGGTATGGCAGCGTCTGCAGTTAGCGGAGCTGTTGCAGCTAACAAAGCTAAAAAAGCCGCTAAAGGAGCGAGAAGAGATAAAATGGCAGCTGAGGCAGAGTTGCAAGCTGTTAAAAACGCTAGGCAAGATATTATAAATCCTTATGATACCACCAAAAACCTAAGTGATTTAGCACAGGATCTTAGCGGTCAAATGACAAATCCTTTTCAGCAATTAGGTGTTGCAACACAAGCGGCTGAAATACAAATGGAGCAAACAGATATAGCATTAGCTAATACTCTAGATACTCTTAGAGCTACTGGCGCTAGCGCTGGTGGAGCTACTGCTCTTGCGCAGGCAGCTTTACAAGCCAAGAAAGGTATTGCGGCTAATATAGAGCAGCAAGAAGCTAATAATGAAAAGCTTAGAGCTCAAGGTGAACAAGCGCTGCAACAACAAAAAATTTCAGAGCAACAAAGACTTCAAGGTATAGCTATAGCAGAAGGTCAAAGAGTTCAAGCGGCTGAAGCAGCTGGTAAACAATTTGAATTTCAAGCGCAAGAAGCTAGAACCAACATGGATCTTGATAGGGCAGCTGGTAAAATATCACAAGCATCTGCTAATCAAGCCTCAGCTAATCAAGCTAGAGCCGCTGCATGGGGAGGTGTAGCTTCTTCTATAGGTGGTATAGCAGCATCAGCTGCGGGAAGTTTGGGGAAGTAGGGGCAACTCCTAGTGTAAGTCCGACTCCATTAACACAAACACAACAAAATCAAGCTGTAAATGCATTTATACCAGGTGTTGGCACGTTTTTGCAAAACCAAGGTAATCCTTAATTAAAAAAAATGAGTTATAGAAACCCACAAATAATCGTTGATCGCTCAGCAGAGATATACGCACAAGCCTCAGCTCAGTTTGGACAACAGCTAGCTCAAGGCGTGCAAAATTATTTTGATAATAAAGAGAAGCAAGCTGCAGCTGTTAAAAAGAAAAAAGAAGCTTATCAGTTAGCGCTAAATGACGTAACTCTTAATTATAACAAAGAGCTAAATGCGGCTACAGAAGAAATAGATGAAAGTTCTTTATTTGGTGATGTGCAAAATCAAGCTAGGCTTAAGCTAGATGGCGATGAAAATAATATTGGGATAATTGAAATGGCCACTCAATTAAAAATGAATCCTGATTTAGATAGAGAAACTAGGTCTAAATATTTAAAATCAGTATCAGATTACGAGGTTTGGCAAAAAGGTATTATAGACAAAATAGGCGCTACTATAGTAGATATAGAACCTTTAGAAGATATGAATGCTGGAAATATAGGTGAAGGTTGGGACTTCGCTGGAACTGGCAATGAAAAGTTTCAAAACATGGTTGTCTCTAATGCGCTGGCTAACAAGTCTTTTTCTGGTATACAGACTTCTAAAAAACTAAATGGTAACATGCTTAATGTTAGTATGGTTATAGATCCTAACGATGAAAAAATAAAAAAGTATGTTACAGATGGTATTTTAGATTTAACTGAACTCAAAGCTGGTGAAGATGGTAAATACTATTTAGACTGGACTAGAAATATAGATAAATGGGAAGGTGGTCTTATAGCTAAAGTTCCATCTGCGTTTGATGGTGTAACAGCTTTAGAAACAGCTGGTATAATTGATAACAAAGGTTTACCAAAAGAAGGATTTTTTACAGAAACAAAGTCTATAGTTGAGAATATAAAAGGAACTAATAAACAAAAAATTTATCAAAGGCAATATTTTAATCCTGATTTAATAGCAACAAACCCTACGTTCGAAACTGAAGCTACTAAGTATGCTAAAAAATTAAGTCAATTATCTACAGGTGAAACATTGTCAGCTTTAGAAAATCATTTTGGCTATGAGATTAGTAGCAAAGAATGGTTAGACATGACTGGTTCTGAGCAAACTAAAAAAATTAAAGAGCTTATCACTGATAAAGAAATAGTTAGAATAACTGGTGGATTTAAAACTGAAGTTATAAAAGACGGGGAGGTGTTAAAAAATCCAACAATTGAACAAACTAGAGAAGCTGATGAAGTCAGATACTATCAACAAGACAAAGGTGTGTTAGTTCAAGAACCAAGCGAAGATGCTGGTACTTTAAGTGATTATAAAACAGCTAGGCAAAGAATAGAAGAAAATGTTTCAGCTGTCGACAAAGAGTTTAGTGAGCTTAGCACGCTTCAAGTTAATGAGTTTTTAAAAGGAAAAATTGAAGATTTAGGTTTTGTAGTTGAAGACTTAGAAACAGAATCTGGAGAGCTTTCTAAATTAGTAGTTGGCACTGGCACGAATAGAAAAATAATTAGACCTGGAGATACTCCTTTAGAAGTGAAAAGAAAACTATTGATGGCAGCTGGTGCTACTTTAAAAGAAGCTAATGATATGTTAAAAGGTCAAAAAAACCCTTCATCTGGAATGGGTTTTCCTGAAACAAAAGATACAATTAGAGAACCTTTACCCATAAGCTAAAAAAAAATTAAATTATGTTTGAATACAAGGGTTATCAATATACTTTAGAAGAAATACAAGCCGCAGCTGAAAAAGCTGGAGTTTCTTTAGAAGAATACTTGTCTAAGCACGGGATTATTGAAGTGGGAAAGACAAACGGTGTTGCGGAAACGGGTGCAACTGTAACACCGGAAACCGGGATTGTGCCCGAGATTCAAGCTGTGGAAACTCCTGTAGTAGACGATATGGCTTTAGCATCGGTAGAGTTTTCATTGGGATCGTTACCAACAAATGAATTTGATGATTCAATAATTACAGCATCTACGTACAAAAATGTAGAGCAAGACTTAGAAAATAAATCAGCTCAGCAAGTAAATGAAAGTTTAAACGCGAATCAAAATGTAGAAGGAGAATATGCTGGTTTAAATCCATTTGATGGTATTAAAGCTTTAGCTAAATTATTAAGCAAAGCTGGTGAGAGAATATTTGGAGAGCCTGAAACAGTAGATGATGTTGGGTTTGTAGAAAGCGCGTATGGTACTTTAGTGAATGGTCTTAACACTATAGGTGGCGTAGATGCAAGAGCTGAATTTAATTTAGCGGCTTTAGCGCAGGAAATACCTGATGATATGTTTACTACAGTGTTAGGCGATAAATTAGGTAAAAAAGCTATTGAGGAAAATAATAAATTTTTCAACGAAACAAACCAAAAGATGGACGCTTTAGCTGAGGTTAACATGCAGACTCTTGGCTTTACGGATATAGGCAAAAAAGCTGGAGGTATGTATATCTATTCGCCATACACAGGTGTCATAAATACTGAAGACGTAAAAACCGGTGTTGCTGCGACTGTAAACGGTATATCTCAGTTTTTAACGTCAGCAGCTATAAGCGCAGGAACTGGTGGTATAGGTCTTGGTTCAGATATGATAGCTTATTCTATAAAAGATTATAATGATAGTAAGGCTGAAGAATTAAACGTAACAACAGAAGAGCTTTTTAACACAGGTCAAGGTGAAGTGTTAATACCTTCGATGTTAGGAACAGTAGGTTATTTACTTGAAAGAGCAGGTATAAAAGGTTGGCAAAAAGCCTTAAAAAATATGACGCCTGGTGCTAAAAAAGCTTTGTTTACTTTCTTTAACACAGGCACTAAAGAAGGTGGAACTGAGTGGGTACAAGGTGGAATAGAAGAGCTTAATAGAAGTTTAGGTGCTGGTAAATCATATCTTGAAGCAGAAGAGTCTGCTTTAAACTATTTAGTTTCTGAAGATGGTGTTGAAAACTTTTTACAAGGGTTCGTAGGTGGTACAGGTAGCACAGTAATAACTAAAGCGTCTAGACAATTAAGAAGCGGTAAAGATCATGAGGCTGTTCGTGATATAGTATTGGAACTTAATGATTTAGAAAATAGTAAGTTTAGAAAAAACCTAACAGTACAAGAAATAGCTGATATCAATACCGCTCAAGAAGAACTTAGGTTTAATCTAAGAAACATTATCGACAAAAGCAACATGTTAGCTGGTACATTATCTGATAGTCAAATAGAAAATTTAAATGCTAACTCTGATTTTTTAACTACATCGGCAGATAGAATAAATGAAATAAAAGCGTCTGACAAATTTACAGACAAAGAAAAAGAAATACTAATACAGACTATAAACAAGCGTAGAGAAGTTGCAAGCCAAAACATATTCGATATAAGAAGTGAAGCTGAACAGTTCTACGATAACTTATTTAATGTTAAAAAAGCTGCTAAAGAAGATGATAACATAAGAGTATTAGATTTTAAAAATGCTGACGAAATACAAACATATTTAAATGATAATCCTGATCTTATAGCTGAAGGAGGTAGAGTAGCAGCGTCTGGTGAACAAGGATTTTTTATACCTGGGCAAGGTGATGGACAGTCTACAATTATAATTAATAGAGAAAAATCTTTAAACGAAAAAGCTGTTAATGTTGCTAGCCATGAGTTTCTTCATTATGTTTTAAATCAAACGATGAAGAAAAATCCTATGGCTGCTATAAATTTAGGTAATGCGCTGCTTAGAGAGTTAGATAAGATCGACGTAAATAAAATAGAAGATAGCAACTTTAAAAAACGAATGGAGCTTTACAAAGATGACAAAGTAGAGATTCAAATGGAAGAAGCTTTAACTCTGTTTTCAGATGCTTTAGCCACTGGTGACATACAACTAAATGCAGACATATCTACACTGCTTGGTGATAAGCTACGTAGAACTTTTGGTAGACTAGGTGTTAATATAAAATTTAACGAAGGCGGTGATGTAGTTAATTTTATAAAAGATTATAACAACAGTTTAAGTAAAGGTAAACTAACTAAAGGCCAGCAAGATGTGCTACAAAAAGGCGCAGAAGGTGAATTAATACCACAAGCAGAACAGCAAGCTGACAAGCAAATAATTAAAGAATCAAGGTCTGAAGAAGCTTCGCAACGTGTTCAAGAAATATATGATCAGCAAGGTACAGCAGGAGCGTTTGAAATTATAGAACAATTTAAACCTATTACTAGCAAACTAGTTGAGCGCAGATCTGAAGCACCAGGATTTGATAGACAATTACTTACTGATGAGATAGAGACAGGTCAACGTGGTATAATCGATTTAATTAGTGAATATGATCCTGAGTCAGGTGTACCGCTAGCGGCTTATATAAATAAGTTTTTACCAGCAAGAGCTATCGAAGCATCTAATAGAATTTTAGGTGAAGAGTTTACAGAAGACGTTACAGAAGCTAGAGGCGTTGTAGCCGAAGAAGCCACAGTAGAAGTTACTGAACAACCTAAAGGCCCAAGAAAACCTACGGAAACAACTAGGTTTAGCGATACAGCATTAACTAACTTAGGTGTAAAAAGTAAAGCTGAAGCTGAAAAACAAATATCAGATGCTACCAACAAAGCGTTTGAAGGTCAAGACGTTACGAGGTTTGGTCAAACTAAAAACGTACCTGTTACTGTTGCAGAAATATATGGTAAGATGTTTGGTGTAAACCCAGAAACTATATACGACAAAAAACGAAACTACTCTAAAAAAGACGCTGAAGGTTTAACGCGTATAAAGCAATACTTAATAGATAATGCTACTAGTGATTTTGCTAGATTACCAAAAACTAAAGATGACTTTGGTAAAGCTACGTTTATACCTAACAATGTAATGAATGCTCTGTATACAGATGGCGAGCTAACAGGTACACTAAAAGATTACTTAGATCTTATTAGAGAAAAACCTGTTAAACCTATTTACAGAGATAGAGTAGGTCAAACTATACGAGGGTTATTTAATACTAGTATTAGAAACCGTATGGTTGAAGATCTTATACCTAGTAAACCTGAAAGAGCTAGAGCTGGCGCTAAGTTTAGTAAA
>Ga0181568_10001742_pt1 | contig 19799 bp, 19 predicted proteins | sample 101ome_20_FD_133758 | JGI IMG/M metagenome (GOLD analysis project Ga0181568, IMG submission 133758) | Coastal salt marsh microbial communities from the Groves Creek Marsh, Skidaway Island, Georgia - 101404AT metaG (megahit assembly) | ecosystem: Environmental > Aquatic > Marine > Intertidal...
CTGCAGCAATTTACCTTCTTATTAATATGGATAAACCATCTGCTACACCTGGTTGGGCTATACCAACTGCAACTGATATAGCATTTTCATTAGCTGTTTTATCGGTATTAGGAAATAAAGTTCCTGTTGGACTGAAAATATTTTTATTATCATTAGCTATAATTGATGATCTTGGCGCAGTAATGGTTATCGCCATATATTATACAAATGAAATTTCTTATACATATTTAATCTATGGTTTTATATCTTTTTTATTTTTAATAATTTTAAATTTACTTAATGTAAGAAAATTAACGTTATATATTATTGTCGGAATCTTTCTATGGTACTTTATCTTGCACTCAGGAATACACACAACAATAGCAGGTGTAATCCTTGCATCAACTATTCCTTTTTCTATAAAAAATAGTACACACTCGCCTTTACGATATTTAGAAAAAAAATTACATACGTTTTCCGGATTTATAATATTACCAATATTTGCTTTTTTTAATGCTGATATTGACCTAAGCACAATTAGTTTTACTTCATTATCAAACTCTATACCACTAGGTATAATGCTTGGGCTATTAGTTGGCAAGCCAATTGGAATAACTTTACTTACTTATTTTTCTATAAAATTAAAAGCATGTGAATTGCCAAATAATGTGGATATTATAGATATTCTAGGAGTATCATTTCTTTGCGGCATAGGATTTACAATGAGCTTATTTATAAATACTTTGGCTTTTGCGCCAACCAATGAACTTATAGATGTTGGTCAGCAATTTTCAAAATCTGGCATATTTTTTGGATCCATACTATCTGGTATTATAGGTTATGGATTATTAAAAATTAAATTAAAATATAAAAATGAATAAACAAAGCACAATATATAGAACTATTTTAACTGTAAGTGGGCTTGTAATAATATTTGCTGGTTTAAAAACAGCTGATAAAATTGTCGTTCCTTTTTTTTTATCAATGTTTATTGCTTTAATATCATTTCCATTATTAAAATTTTTTCAATCAAAAAAAATTAATACGCCAATATCTGTAACGTTAGTTATTTTCACAATAATTGGTGTAAGTTTAAGTATTGCTGCATTAATAGGCACATCTTTAAATGGTTTTAGAAAATCTTTACCGATATATAAAGAGAAAATTTACAATGAAATAGACAAAATTTCTGTTATTAGTGATAAATATGGTATTAATATTGACTCAAATGTTCTGCAGGAATATGTAGATCCAACTTTTATAATGCAATCTGTTGCAAATACGATTAGTGCTTTTGGTAATGTCTTAACAAATTATTTATTAATTTTACTTATAGTAATGTTTACTCTTTTAGAAGCTGCTGGTTTCTCCAACAAAATAAAAAAAGCTTTCAAAAACAGTGATCAATCAATAATTAACTTTCATGTATTTAGCGAAAACATGAATAAGTATCTATCAATTAAAACTGTAGTTAGCATAATTACAGGACTAATAATATATATAGCTCTTAACATCATTGGTCTAGATCATGCGGTTTTATGGGGATTAATAGCATTCTTTCTGAATTATATACCTAGTATAGGCTCTATAATTGCATCAATACCAGCAATAATAATCGCACTAATACAATTTAATTTTTATTATGCAATTTTAGTCGCAATAATCTATTTGATTACAAATATTATAATGGGAAGTTTAATTGAACCTAGATACCTAGGCAAAGAATTAGGATTATCAACTCTTGTAATATTTTTATCATTGCTATTTTGGGGTTGGCTATTAGGCCCTGTAGGAATGCTTCTATCTGTTCCGTTAACAATGATAATGAAAATTGCTCTTCAAAGTAATAATGACACTAAATGGATATCAATTTTACTAGGTAGAAATATAAATAATTAACTTACTCTAATAAATAATTACATATTTCTCTCAATTTATAAGATTTTTCCCTACTAGCTATAGAAATTTTATTTTGACTATGTAAATAATTTTCCGAAAAATATTTATCCACTATATTTTTTTTTAAAAAAAATGAATTAATATATTTTTTTTTATTAAAACGAAGAGATTTTATAATTAATAAGGGTGATTTTATTTTTTCTGAGATTGCTAAAGCAATAGAATCAGATGTTGCATCCCAATTTTTTGGGATATTGAAAGAATTCACTTCCTTTACAGATGGCATCCAGACAAAATTTTTTTTATTTTTATAACAGTTTTTAATATCATATATAGATTTTACAATCTTAAAATTTTCCAAATATATCAAATTTTCTTTTGTATACTTGTTCATTGCTTCAATTGCATATTCGTGAGCTTTTAAATCACTATACTCTTTTTCTTTTTGTTCTATTCTAATATTATTCGCATATTCACCACCACCAAAAATTAATAAAAAACTTGTATTTCTATTTAATTTAATTTCATCTATCCATTTTTTTATATAGATAGTTGATTTTAAACTTCCACCAATTTTAATAACTACCATTTAAATTCACCATTTGAAAAATATTTTAAAAATTTTGATACTTTCTCTAAACTTTCAAGATATTCATCCGTAGGTGAAGAATCATGGACAATACCACCTCCTGCCGAAAAACTTAAACTATTCTTTTCGAGCATTATAGTTCTTATGCATATATTTGTATCCATGGTATTGTTTTCATCTAAATAACCTACAGAGCCACAATAAATATCTCTATCACGATGTTCTAATTCTTTAATAATTTCCATAGATCTTTGTTTTGGTGCGCCTGTAATTGATCCGCCAGGAAAACAAGCCTTTAAAATATCTAATGAATTCATGTTGTTTTCTAATTCCCCAGAAATTGTACTTACCATATGATGTACAGATGCGTAGCTTTCAATATCAAATAGCTTATCAACTTTGACGGAATTTAATTTACAACATTTACTTAAGTCATTTCGTAATAAATCAACAATCATAAGATTCTCAGCCCTATTCTTTTCATCGTTTTTGAGTAAATCAATTTGTTTGTCGTCTAATATTTTATCTTTTAAACGTTTAAGAGTGCCCTTAATTGGTTTTGTCTCTACAATACCATTTCTTGTAGAAATAAATCTTTCTGGAGAAGAGCTAATAATATACATATCATTAAAACTAAAAAATGTAGAATATGGAGCAGGATTTATATTTCTTATGTCTTTATAAATATTCCAGGGTTCAGCATCATATTTACATGTAAAATTTTGAGAGTAATTAACCTGATAACAATCACCGTTCTTAATATAACTTTTAATAGTTTTAACATCAGCCATGTATTTTTCTTTGGAAGTATTTTTTTCAAAATTATAAAAAATATTATTATAATCTTGTTTTATTGATAAATTTTTTGATAAGAACCTTATAGACAAGTAATCAATAAGACTATTTTTATTATCGTATACAATCCATGATTCTCTTTTTTCATGATCTACAATAACAGCCCAATCATAAAATCCTACCGCAATATTTGGAAAAATTTTTTCGTCTAAAGAATCCGTACTACTATCCAAAGCTTCGTAACCAAAGTATCCCATTAGTCCTTTTGAAAACGGAAATTCTTTACTTATTTCTTTTGTATGATGGTATTTTTTAATTATTTCAAATGGATCATCATAAAAAGAGGAATTTAAGTTATTACTTTGAACATTAATATTCTTTCCATATGAGGTAATTTTTATATTTGGATTGCATGATAAAATATCATATCGTCCAAAATTACTAACATCGTTACAGCTATCAAGAAAAATAAACCAGTCAAAATTTTTTAAATATTCAGCATAAATGCAAGAATTACTGTAGTAATTTATTTTAAATTTTTTCATATTCTTTATTTATACTATTTAAAACAACTAATGCAGAGGGAAAGTTTTTATAGACATCTTGATAAATATTTTTTTTTAGTAAATCATTTTTTATGGTTTCTATAGGTTTATATATTATATTATTTTGTTCACATAATTCTTTTACCAAAAAATTCCCTTCGCCTACAGATGATATTATAGAATTATTTAATTTTATGTCTAATCTATTTGTAAGACACGAAAATATTTTTTTAATAATTTCTCTTTTAATTTTCTTAGAAATCTCTACAAGGTATTTTTCGTCATTAGGGTTATAATCAAATCCAATATTTCTACCAAGCCTTATTAATGAGTTTTCTCTGGTAAAACTTTTGCCATCAGCACCTCTATAATGCAAATTTGTAAAATCAATATCTTTTGTGATATTAAATATATCTCCAGTTGTAGCATATACCTCGTTAATAAGCGGTGATAGATTATTTCTATAATTCACACTGTCAATAAGCATAGATAATGGTGTTCTTACTACGCCAACATAAACTAAAGTATTATTGCATAGTCTTTGATAATCATTTACGTTATCTTTAACGCTCATATTTTTATAAATTATGTCTGTTGTTGTTGATCCTATATCAATTAAAACATCAATATCTCTAGATAAGTTTAAAAAATTCAACGACAACATCCAATTTGTTGAAAATAATTTATTAGGTTTTAATAATGCAGCTGAGTAATCTATGTAGTTACCATCATTAGAAAAATAAAAATTTTTACCTAACATATGGTTTTTACACAATTCTATTATTTTAAGAATACCATCATTTCTTTCTAAAAAATTATCACAAGATTCTGCAGTTATTGTTATGAAATTTGAGACTTCGTATGTTTCATATTTATTATAAACTTTAGTAAACAAAGATCTTAAGTTGCTGAAATTTTCCCATATTTTTAAATTTTCACTATAAGTATCAATAATATTATAATTTGAATCAAATACGCAAATTTTGGTATTTGCGCCACCAATATCCCAGCCTATTAATATTTTATTATTCATCATAAACATTAATTAAAAAATTTTTATTATTTTCTATAGAAAAATCGTAATTTGCATTATAGAACAATTCCAAAGGATTAAATCCTAATGATTTTGATAAAAAAGAATATGAAGTTGTTAGCCTCGGGTTTATCTCAAGAAAAAATATTTTATCATCATTTGTTATAATAGCATCGATACCAAAAAAACCATTATACCCCTCTAGATTACTTAATATGGAGTTCACAAATTTATCAAATAACACATATGACGAATTTAACTTTCCAATATATATTTTTTTTAAAGCTAAAGTATTTCCTAATGTTTCTTCGTATATCTGCTCATTTATAGATAAAATCCTATGATTTCCATTATTTGCAACAATATTTATTCCTACTATAGTACCCTCATGGTAAGGCTGATATATATGTCTATCAGTTAAAAGTATTTTTTTATCTTTAAGATCTGATCTATTGTGAAAAATAAAAAGATTTTCGGATCCAAAACCATCAAAAACTTTTGCTATAATCTTGTTGTTTTCATCAATGAATTTATAATTATCGAAAGTATTAATTAAATAATCTTTGGATTTTATCAAATGATTATTGATTTCTTTTTTATTAGTAGTAGTTTTAATAAAGTTACTTTGACAATTTAGTAAATTAACATTTCTTTTTTCTAAATTTTTTACTATATTGAATAATTCTAAATTTTCTTCAGGTGCTACTATTAAAACAAAATCATTTTTATTCAAATTCAAACATATATCATCAACAATTTCCTTTGAATTATTTCTTTTTATAATATTCACATTATTTAATAAATTTATATTTCCATCATCAATTAATACTGAAACTTCTGGTTTTTCACTACAATTCATTAAATCATTAGCTATAGAGGTTGTTATTATTTTCGCCTCATTTAAAATCAAGGAAGAAGTGCCTTTTACAAATTTTTGACCAAGGAAATGTTCGTAAATTAAAATACCCATATTATTATGAAATTAATTCCAGCTATAGACCTTAAAAATGGAAAAGTTGTTAAACCAAACGGTAACGAGAGAGAAACGTACTGCGAAATAAATCCAAATCTTGCTCCATCTTCTGACCCCGTAAAATTTATTGAATATATATTAACTCAATACGATTTTAACACAATTTATATAGCAGATTTAGACTCAATTGAAAATTTCATTAATAATAATAAATTAATAGAAAATATCCTAAAAAAATTCAAAAAAATAAAATTTCTTGTAGATAATGGAGCGATAAAAGCAGAAAATCTAAACGTAATAAAACTAAAGAATTTTGTACAAATAATAGCCACAGAAACCTTTGAAGATTATAGTTTTCTTAAAAATAATGATTTTAAAAATTATATACTATCATTAGATTTTAAATTTAAAAAAATAATTTGTAAAAATGAAGGTTATAAAAAGATATCACCTAGTAAAGTAATATGTATGAATATGGATAGTATTTCAAAACAAATTGGTATAAATAATATTAATATTATTGAAACAAAAAAAATTTATCCAAATTCAGAAATTATAATTTCAGGTGGAATTAAAAATAATAAAGATATTTATGAGCTAAAAAAAAATAAATTTAAAGAAGTAATTCTAATGACAGCTATATTACAAAAGAATATCGAGTATAAAAAACTATAAAATAATATCTTATTTAAATTTTTTTTCAATTATTTTAATAATTTGATCATAAACATCTTTTTTGCTTTGATTAGCATCTATAATTTTTACTCTCGTGTTATTTTTTTTTGCAATATCTTTATATCCGTCATAAACGTCATTAAAAAACTTACTATTTAGATTTTCAAATCTGTCCTTCTTCTTATTTTTTGGGAACCTCTTTTTTGAGAGATTATATGATAAGTCAAAAAAAATAGTTAGATCTGGCATTATATTGTCTGTAAAGTTATTAATTAGAATTTCAATTTTTTTCAAACTAACTTTTTTTCCATAACCTTGATAAGCTAACGAAGCATCAATATATCTATCACATAATATCCAATTACCATTTGATAATTTTGGTTTTAAAATTTCGTCTATATGTTGTTTTCTAATTGCAAATAATAAAAGTAATTCTGCTTCTGGTGTTACTGAGGTTTTATTATTTAGTAAAATGCTTCTTAAAGACTCGCCATACTTTGTGCCTCCAGGCTCTCGCGTGCAATAAACTGTTACACCTCTATCTTCTAAATATTGTTTTACTGATTTAATAGTTGTTGTCTTACCAACACCTTCTATACCTTCAAAACTTATTAATTTTCCTTTTTTCATAGTTATTTTTTTTGATACATGTTTACAGCTTTTACATGGTCCTTATAATTTTTAGAGAAAATATGCTTACCTTGATTATTTGAGACAAAATATAAAAATTCACTTTTTGCTGGTTTACTAGCTGACTTTATCGAGCTCTCACCAGGTGAGCATATTGGTGTTTTTGGCAAACCATTAATCTTATATGTATTATATTCGTTTTTAGTCTGCAAGTCTTTTTTTGTAATATTACCTTTATAGTTTTTCATGCCATAAATAACAGTAGGATCAGCTTGTAGCCTCATTTTTTTATTTAGTCTATTTACAAAAACACTTGCAATTAAGGGCTTTTCGGAGTCTACAAAAGTTTCTTTTTCTATAATTGAAGCCATTATTAGCATTTCATATGGGCTTTTATATGGTAAAGAATAATCTCTAAGATTCCAATATTTCATCAAAATCTTTTCCATTTTTTTTTGACAATTTGTTAAAAATTTTGATTGAGTAATGCCAGAAGAGAATTTATATGTATCAGGAAAACATAAACCTTCAGGAGATAAAGCTTTAATAGCTGTGTTATTTACATATTTATTATTGCTAAAACTAACATGCTTGGTGTTTTTTAAAATTGTTAAAATTTCACTAAAAGTTAAGCCTTCAATTATAGTAATGGTTTCTTGATAAAGATTTCCATTTAACACTTTTTTTAAAATATTGTATTCAGTATCATGAGAAGATATTTTATATTTTCCCTTAATAAACTTAGGTTTAATACTATAAAGATATGATAAAATTTTAAATCTAAAGGATGAATCAATAATTTTATATTCTTTTAAAGATTTAATACTTTCACTTACACTATCACCAGGTTTAATATAAAAACTTCTTTTAGTATATTCTGGGTATTTATTAAAAGAAAAATTTAAATATGAAAAAAACATTAAAATAAAAATAGAAAAAACTAGAATTAATATTTTAAAAAAGAATATTTTATTTGTAAATCTCATTATCTACTAATTTAATTAAAGATTGTATATTATTATTAATTTTGTATTTATAACCTGATAAATCCTTTATATTCCATATTAATCTTATTGAGTTACAAAAAAAAGCTCCGTCATAATTTTTAATATCTTTCATATTAATCTTTTTAATGTTTATTTTATATTTATTTTTTTTTAGAATATTTATAATTACAGACCTCATAACACCTTCAACGCTGTTACCGTGAATCTTAGGCGTGTAGAAATTCATGCCTTTTACAAAAAAAATATTGCTAGATGTTCCCTCAATAATATTATTATCTTCATCACACATAATTAATTCTGGATAATTTTTTGATAGTTCGCTTGTTGCCAAAACCTGAGTAAGTCTGTTCATATGTTTTATACTTTCGAGGGGTTCTATCGTTTTAAATAACCTAGTTTTTGAAAATTTTGTCTTTATACCATTATCATTATATGGTTTTGGAATTTTTGCCATCTTTGAAGTTGTTAGTATTATATTTGGACTTATATTTTCAATATTTATATTGTAACCACGTTTTTTAACAGTGCCTCTAGTTATATTAATATTTAAAATACAATTTTTTTGATCACTTATTGCTTTAGTAATATGACTTCTTAAGGTATCTGGATTAAAATTTTTTATTTTTAGTGCTTTACAACCAGCTTTTATCCTTTTTATATGTAATTTAATATTTTTTGGATCTTTATTTAAAACGAGTATTGTTTCAAATACACCGTCACCGTAAAGAAACCCTCTATCAAATATTGATATACTTGATTTTGGTTTTCCATTTACTAAATTCATTTTACATACGCTTAAAGATTAAAGTCCCATTTGTTCCACCAAAACCAAATGAATTTGACATTGCTATTTTTACATCTACTTCTCTTGCGGTATTTGGAACATAATCAAGATCGCATTCTGGATCCTGGTCATTAAGATTTATTGTTGGTGGAATAACATTATCTCTTATTGCTAATACACAAAATACAGCTTCAACCCCACCTGCTGCTCCAAGTAAATGGCCAATCATAGACTTAGTTGAGCTTATTGGGGTTTTTTTTGCATTTTCAAGACCTAAAGCTGATTTTATAGCATCTGTCTCCGCCTTATCTCCTGCAGGTGTAGAAGTTCCATGAGCATTTATATAACTTATATCTGTTTCGTTTAGAGAAGCTTCATTTAAGGCCTGCTTCATACATTTTGCTGCGCCAGCACCTCCTGCAGCAGGTTGCGTCATGTGATGAGCATCACTATTCATTCCAAAACCAGATAACTCGCAATAAATTTTTGCTCCTCTAGCTTTTGCTTTTTCATATTCTTCCAGAATTACAATTCCAGCACCATCACCAAGTACAAACCCATTTCTATTAATATCCCATGGTTTGCTAGCTGTTTCTGGGTCGTCATTATTTGTTGAACAAAGTGCTTTTGCCGAAGCAAATCCGCCTATTCCTAAAGGACATGTCGCCATTTCTGCTCCTCCAGCTATCATACAATCCACGTACCCATGCTTTATCAATCTTGCTGCATCACCGATACTATGTGTACCAGTAGCACATGCTGATACTAGAGACATATTTGGTCCAGTAATACCATACATTATCGATAAATTACCAGATACCATATTTATAATAGAACTAGGAACAAAATATGGAGATATCTTTCTTGGGCCTTTATTTAAAAAGTTTCCATAGTTTCTTTCTATATAAGGCAAGCCGCCTATACCAGAACCTATAGAGATACCTATTCTATCTCTATTTTCATCTGTTATTTCAAGGCCAGAATCATTTATGGCCATCACACTTGCGCCAATACCATAATGGATAAAAGTATCCATTTTCTTTTGATCCTTAGGACTTATGTAATCATCAGCATTAAAGTCAATTACTGATCCTGAAATCTTTACAGAAAAAGAAGATGCATCAAAAGATTCTATCTTTCTTATTCCACTAACACCATTTTTTATGTTACCCCACGCTTTATCAAGAGCAGAGCCTACTGGTGACACTAGACCTAACCCTGTTACTACTACTCGTCTGGTATTTTCTGTCATTTTATTTTCTTTATCTATATGAAAATATTAAATTTACTTACTGTTTGCGTTAACATAAGCATTAGCTTGTGCAACAGTTGTTATTTTTTCTGCTTCTTCATCAGGGATTTCACAGTCAAATTCTTCTTCCAGTGCCATAACTAATTCCACAGTATCTAATGAGTCTGCGCCTAAATCGTCAACAAATGAAGCGTTTTCTGTGACTTGATCCTCTTTAACCCCTAATTGTTCAATTATAACCTTCTTTACTCTTTCTTCGTTGCTCATGCTATCCCCTATTGGTTGTGATGCTATTAAAAAACCCGATCATTCTATTAAAATAATACAAGATAATCCAGAAATGATTACTATTGCATAAATAATCCGCCATTTACATTTATAGTCTCACCAGTAATATAAGATGCTTTATCAGAGGCTAAAAAGGCTACTGCGTAAGCTATATCATCTGGTGCACCCATTTTTATCATAGGTATATTTTTTGTAATCTGCTCTTTTTGTGATTCATTTAACTTGTTAGTCATATCTGTCTCTATAAATCCAGGAGATACACAATTTACAGTTACCCCCCTAGTTGCAACTTCTTTTGCTAAAGATTTACAAAAACCTATCATACCAGCTTTTGTTGTTACATAATTTGATTGACCAGCATTTCCAGTACTTGCCACTACTGATGATATACAAATAATTCTTCCTTTTTTCTTTTTTATCATAGGTTTAAGAAATACTTTTGATATTCTATATAAGGAGTTTATGTTAGTCTCTATTGTATCAAACCACTTACTATCATCCATTCTAATGAATAAAGAATCATTAGTTATACCAGCATTATTAACTAAAATATCAGGAGTATCAGCATAATCATCACTTATATTACTAAATAACTGATCTATAGATTCCTGACTTTTAATGTCTAATACATATGATTTTCCGTCAATATTATTAAGTTCAAACTCTTTTTGAAGAGCATTGCTAGAGTCGTCGCTTGTACCTGTGCCCAATACAATAAATCCATCTTTAGCTAACTGCTTAGCAATAGCTAGGCCTATACCTCTTGTTGCTCCGGTTACTAGAGCTATTTTTTTTTCATCACTCATAGGTTACCTATATCCTCTAAGGCTTTATCTAAACTATTGCAATCTGATACTGATAAAGATTTTATACTATTATCAATTCTTTTGTTAAATGAAGTCAAAACTTTTCCTGGGCCTAATTCAAGCAATGTATCAACACCTTGCTGCTCCATATACTCTATAGTTTCAACCCATCTTACAGACGAATAAAGTTGCCTTACCAATGCTTTCTTTATTTGGTTTTCTTTATCTTCAATACATACATCAACATTATTAATTACAGGAATATTTGGAGAACTAAAACTAACTTTATCAACATGATCTTTAAATACTTTTGATTGTTCAATCATTAAAACTGAATGAGCGGCGACGCTTACTGGCAAGGGAATAACTTTTTTTGCGCCTTTAGAAATAGCTAGATTTGAGAGCTCTTCAACACCTAAATCTGTACCTGATATCACAATTTGCCCAGGTGCATTAATATTAGCTATACTCACAGAATTTAAGGTATTTTCTTCATATAATTTTTTAAGTATATGATAATCAACGCCAATTATTGCTGCCATTTTTCCCTTTGGTGCATTTTTCATGCAAACAGCCCTATTTTTTACGAGATTAACTGCATCTTTGAATTTAATAACACCTGAAGCACATAAAGCTGTATATTCACCAAAGCTATGTCCTGCCATAAAAATTGGAGCTTCACCACCTTCATCATTCCATATCTTCCAAACCGAGAGAGCTGAACAAAGCATTATAGGCTGAGTAAATTCTGTATCATTTATTTTTGACTCTGGACCATTTTTAGTAATTTTCCATAAATCACAAGATAAAACATCGGATGCTTCTTCAAAAATTTCTGAAACAATGCTATATGTAGTTTTCAGTTCTTTAAGCATTCCTATGCTTTGCGATCCTTGGCCTGGAAATAATATACCTAAACTCATAAATTTTAATTATCCGTTATTAAGTTAAAATAAATTGATTATCAAGAATTTACTATACACATTATTACAAAAAAATAAATTTCTGATATACTTTATATTAAGTTTTCTAACTTATAAACAAAAATATTACAATAAATTATTTTATAAAAAACAATTATGGCAAAAGAAGAGCATATAGAAATGGAAGGAACTGTTGTAGAAACTCTTCCTAATACAATGTTTAGAGTAGAATTAGAAAACGGCCATATTGTTACTGCTCATATCTCAGGAAAAATGAGAAAGAATTACATTAGAATATTAACAGGTGATAAGGTTACAGTTGCACTTACACCTTACGATTTAAGTAAAGGTAGAATTACCTTTAGAGACAGATAATTTTAATTTAAATCAATCTGTTTAATGGCATGGGTCCCACATATCACTGTAGCTTCAATAATCAAACAAGATGACAAATACTTGTTTGTTGAAGAATATGTTCAGAATAATCTTGTTATAAACCAACCTGCTGGCCATCTTGAAGAAAATGAAAGTATTATTGAAGCGTGTATAAGAGAAACGCTTGAGGAAACAGCATATCTGATAGTTGTAAATAGCTTGGTTGGTGTATATCAAGAACGAAAAAAAAATTCTTTAGATATGTGGTTGAGGTTTTGCTTTGATTGCACAATAAAAAAAGAATTTAAGAATAGAAAGCTAGATAAAAACATAGTCAAAAAATTATGGTTGTCTAAAGATGAAATAATAAATAAAAATATTTCATTAAGAAGCAGTATGGTACTAAAATGTATTGAAGACTATGAAAATAACAGAAAATATCCCTTAGAAATTTTAAGTTCTCTACTAGAAAAATGAATAATAAAGTAATAATAGGTTTGTCTGGCGGTGTTGACTCAACAATTTCAATGATGCTTCTAAAAAACAAAGGCTATAATTTAGAAGCATTGTTTATGAAAAACTGGGATGAGGATGATAGTCAAGAAAGCTGTAATGCAGAAGAAGATCTTAAATATGCGAGAGATGCCTGCAATCAACTAAATATAAAATTACACACAGTAAATTTTTCTGACGAATACTGGAATAATATATTTTTGGAGTTTATTGATAGTTATAAAAGAGGTTATACGCCAAATCCAGATATATTGTGTAACAAATATATTAAATTTAAAGTATTTTTGGATCATGCAATTACACTTGGTGCCAGTAAAATTGCAACTGGGCATTATGCGAAAATAGTGAAAATTAAAAATTCATTTTATCTAAGCATTCCGAAAGACAACAAAAAAGATCAAACATATTTCCTACATACTCTAGATCAGGACCAACTTGCAAATATTATATTTCCACTAGCAGATATAACAAAAGATGAAGTAAAAATGCTAGCAAAAAAAAATCAATTCATGTCTTATAGCAAAAAAGAAAGTATGGGAATATGTTTTATTGGAAATAAAAAATTTAAAAATTTTATATCAAACTATATTGATAATAAGCAAGGAAATATATTAGATAGCTCAAATAACATAATTGGAAAACATAAAGGAATGTTTTATACAACAATTGGTCAAAGAGAAGGTATAGGTGTTGGAGGAATAAAAAATAAACAAAATTTACCGTGGTATGTATATAAAAAAGATATAAAAAATAACATATTATATGTTTGCCAAGGCAATGATAATGAACTTTTATTTAAACAAAAAATATTTTTTAAAGATTTGCAAATCATTACACAAAAAGATTCTGACATATTAAATAAAAAAATTATTTGTCAAATTAGACATCTAGGGAAAAAATATCTTTGTAGTATCAAAAAAATAAAAAATAATTTATATTGTGCTAATACTGATTCCAAAGTTAGAGCCCCAGCTCCTGGACAATCAATAGTTTTTTTTGATGGCGATTTATGTATGGGTGGAGGAATAATTGTTGATGATTAAATCAGTAAAAATCGATGATAACTATTTATTATCATTATGTGCAATTTTACAAAGTGTTTCTTTAATAAACAGAATTGCCACAACAGACTTTAATGCAACACAAGACTCAAAATTTCTTATTGACAGTATTTATATAAAAAATGAATTAAATGCAATTTCAATATACAAAAATAAAAGTGAATTATTTGAAGGATACATGCTTTTAAAAAATATATTGCTTGGAAAAAATGAAATACCGTTAATTACAATGCAAAAATATGTTTTAAATATTCTTTTGATACAAAAAAATATAAATAAAAACAAAAGTTTAATGGAATTAATCAGAAAAAAAATTGATAATTATCAAGAAAATAGTATTATATCTAAAAATTTGAATAACCAAGTACTCTACTCTGAAGAAATTTACAAAGAATATATAGGTATAATTAGGCCAAGAGTAATAATATCTGGCAAAAAAGAATATTTAGACAAGAACTCGTCATTAATAAGAGCCTTGTTGTTAAGTGGAATTAGAGCCGCTTTTTTATGGAGTTATTACGGCGGTAATAAGTGGCAATTAATGTTTAAAAGAAAAGAAATTTTAAATAAATGTAATAGTTTTTTTATTTAATTTTCATAAATAAGGATAAATTCAATGAAAAACAGTTTTAGTACAAAAACAAAAATCACATGTAATAAAAATGAATATACAATTTTTGATATATCAAAAATACCTGGTGTAGAGAAGCTCCCCTATTCTATAAAGATATTGTTAGAAAATTTAGTTCGCAACGAGGACGATATAACTGTTACAAAAGAAGATATAAAATCTATAATTGAGTGGCATAATCATGCAGGTCAAAAAGAAATAGCATACAGACCGGCAAGAGTTTTAATGCAAGATTTTACAGGGGTACCTGCCGTTGTAGATTTAGCTGCTATGCGTGATGCAATAAAAAAACTTGGTAAAAGCCCTAATGATATTAATCCATTACAGCCAGCTGAGTTAGTTATTGATCACTCAGTACAAGTTGATAATTTTGGAAGCGAGAAAGCTTTTGATTTAAATGCACAATTAGAATATGAAAGAAATCTTGAAAGATATAAATTTTTAAAATGGGGTCAGTCAGCGTTTTCTAACTTCAAAGTTGTCCCACCTGACACCGGTATTGTTCATCAAATTAATATAGAGTTTTTAGCTAGATGTATTTTTACAAAAGAAATTAATAATGAGAACTATGCCTACCCAGATACTGTTGTAGGTACTGATTCACACACTACAATGATAAATGGTATTGGAGTTTTAGGATGGGGCGTTGGAGGAATAGAAGCTGAAGCCTCAATGTTAGGACAACCAATCTCGATGCTTATACCAAAAGTTGTTGGCTTTAAACTAACTGGTAAAGTTTCCGAGGGTGTTACAGCAACAGATGTTGTTTTAAATATAGTTGAAATATTAAGAAAACATGGAGTAGTTGGAAAATTTGTAGAATTTTATGGAGATGGTCTTGATAATTTATCACTTGGTGATAGAGCAACAATAGCAAATATGGCTCCTGAATATGGTGCAACTTGTGGAATATTTCCAATAGATGAAGAAACTATTGACTATATGAAACTATCAAATCGTGATGATGACAAGATTGAGCTGATAAAACAATATTCTGAAAAAGTCGGAATGACAAGAAAAGACTGCGATAATGCTGAATATACTGAAAATATTGAATTAGATATTTCGTCAGTATTGCCATCTATTGCAGGGCCAAAAAGACCACAAGATCGTATAAATTTAAAAGACGCTAAAGAATCATTTCAAAAAGAGCTTTCTTTGATAAATCCAAAAAATAAAGCTTCAGAAATAACAATAAAAGATAATAAATTTTCTATAAATAATGGAGATATTGTAATTGCAGCTATAACTTCATGCACCAATACTTCAAATCCAAGTGTTATGATAGCTGCTGGTTTGGTTGCAAAAAAAGCTAGAGAATTAGGTCTAGAAAGAAAACCTTGGGTTAAAACTTCTTTAGCTCCAGGATCAATGGTTGTTACTGAATATCTCAAAAACTCAAATCTTTTAAAATCAATGGAAGAACTTGGATTTCATAATGTTGGGTATGGGTGTGCTACATGTATTGGCAATTCAGGACCTCTTATAAAGGAAATAAGTGATGGCATAAAAGAAAACGATTTAGTGGCAGCATCTGTTTTATCAGGAAATAGAAATTTTGAAGGAAGAGTGCATGCAGAAGTTAAACTTAACTATCTAGCATCACCACCATTAGTTATAGCTTACGCAATTGCTGGTTCTATGAATATTGATATTACAAGTGAGCCACTAGCAAAAAATAAAGATGGTAAAGATGTGTATTTAAAAGACATATGGCCATCAAATTCAGAAATTAATAAAATTTTAAAATCTTCTCTTACTGCAGAGCAATTTAAATCTTCATACGAAAATATATACGAAGGTGAAAAGGAATGGAAGAATATTGATGTAGCAAAAAACAATCAATATGAATGGGATGACTCAACATATATTGCAAACCCACCTTACTTTGACAATATGTCATCTGAGGATTTAAAAATTGATGAAATTAAATCAGCTCGCGTTTTAGCATATCTTGGAGATTCTGTAACAACAGATCATATTTCACCCGCAGGAAATATCAAAGAAGATAGTCCAGCTGGAAAATATTTAATGAGTAAAAATGTTAAACCAAGTCAATTCAATTCATATGGATCAAGAAGAGGAAATCATCAAGTAATGATGAGAGGAACCTTTGCTAATATAAGATTAAAAAATAAGCTTGTTCCACATATTGAAGGTGGTTATACATTGCATATGCCAACAAACAAAGAAATGACGATTTTTGATGCTGCAATGGAATATAAAAAAGATGCAGTACCAACAATAATAATCGCTGGCAAAGAATATGGAAGCGGATCGTCTAGAGATTGGGCTGCTAAAGGACCTAAGCTTCAAGGCGTAAGTGCAGTTCTTACAGAAAGTTTTGAAAGAATTCATAGATCAAATCTTGTGGGTATGGGAATACTTCCTTTACAGTTTAAAGATGGTGAAAATGCAGAAACTCTTGGTCTTACAGGAAAGGAAGAATTTACTATAAGTGGAATAAATGATGGGGAAGCAAAAACCGTTACCATAAGCGCAAGCAATGGTAACGAAAAAATATCATTTGATGTAAATGTTAGAATTGATACACCTCAAGAAGTAAAATATTTCAAAAGTGGTGGAATTCTTCAATATGTTTTGAAGCAGATAGCTGCTTAAATTATTTTATACCACCTTTAGTTAATTCTAATGGATCTAGAACCTTTTTAAGTTCTTTTTCTGTTAAATCAGTTTCTTCAAGAGCGATTTCAATAATAGGCTTGCCTGTTTTATATGCCTTTTTAGCAATATAAGCACCCTTTTCATAACCGATAATTCTATTTAAAGCAGTTACTAGTATTGGATTAGCATTAATAGATTTATCTATAATAGATTTATTAACTTTAAAATCCAAAATTGATTTTTTAGATAAACTTATAGCGGTATTAGAAATAATATTTGTACTTTGAACAATATTGTAAGCAATAACTGGCAGCGTTACATTTAATTGAAAATTTCCAGACTGTCCACAAATCATGATAGTAGTGTCATTACCTATGACTTGGGAACACGCCATTATTGCTGACTCAGAAATAACAGGATTAACCTTTCCGGGCATTATGCTGCTGCCAGGTTGTAAGGCTTTTAAAGTTATATCAGATATTCCAGAACCTGGTCCAGAATTCATCCATCTTAAATCATTTGCAATTTTAATTAGAGAAACGGCTAAAGTTTTTAAATGAGAACTATATAAAACGATATCATCTTGAGAACTTAATCCTTCAAATTTATTTTTTTTATCTACATACTTAATTTTGCTTTCAGTATTTAGGAATTTTATACATTCCCTTGAAAATGATTTATGAGCATTAATACCAGTACCAACAGCTGTGCCTCCTATTGGCAACCTTTTTAGTCTCTGAATACAAATCTTTAAACTTGCTAAATTATCATCTATTTGCGCTTTCCAACCTGAAATTTCTTGCCCAAAAGTAACAGGCATTGCATCCATAAGATGGGTTCTTCCAGTTTTTACTATTTTACTTAGTTTTTTAGATTTACTATTTAAATCTTTTGATAAAATATTTAAAGATGGTAGCAATTTTGTAATTGCTAAGTTATATGAACAATGATTAATAGCAGTCGGTATAACGTCATTAGAACTTTGTGACATGTTCACATGATCATTTGGGTGAACATCTGTTTTGAATTTTTTTTTCGATATATTTGATATCACCTCATTAACATTCATGTTTGTGCTGGTTCCTGATCCTGTTTGAAAAATATCTACTGGAAAATGCTCTGAGTTATAAGATTTAAGCAAAAACTTTGCTGATTTTATAATTGTGTCACAAATTTTTTTATCTAAAAGGCCTAGTTTATGGTTAGCTTTTGCGGCCGCAATTTTAATTAATAACAAGCTTTCAATAAATTCCTTAGGCATAATGAGATCGCTAATAACAAAATTATTAACAGCTCTTTGAGTTTGAGGTCCATATAGTGCATCTTTAGGTAAATTTACTTCACCCATACTATCTTTTTCGATTCTAAAGTTATTTTTTTGTTTCTTCATAAGTAAATTATCTCTTACATTAACAATATAATATAATTATAGTATAATCTAAACGTAAATTACTACCGTAAAATTAAGAAATGGCAAATAAAAATCTTGAATATTCATTAAAAGCAATCTCCCCAATAGATGGTAGATACGCAAGCCAAATTGACAATGAATTAAATGAAATAAATAGTGAATATGGTTTAATAAAAAAAAGATTGTTTGTTGAAATAAAATGGTTTATTCATCTTACAACAATTAAAGCAATCAATAATAAATTCAGTTTGAATAAATCTGAGAAAAAATACTTATTAGATATTGAAAAAAAATTCAATATTAAAGATGCTATTAAAATTAAAAAGATAGAAGAAGTAACGAATCATGATGTAAAATCAATAGAATATTATCTTCAAAAAAAGTTTGATGAACACAAAACATTAAAACATAAAAAAGAATTAATACATTTTTGTGCTACATCTGAGGATATAAATAATATTTCTTATGCATTAATGCATGAAGAAACAAAAAAAATACTTTTAAAAAAACTTCTTGAGCTTCAAAAGATTATTAAATTTAATCAAAAAAAATTTGCTAATACAGCAATGTTATCAAGAACACATGGACAAAAAGCTTCTCCTACAACTTTTGGTAAAGAGCTAAAAGTTTTTACAGCTAGAATTGACAAACAAATTGATCACATGGAAAGAAGAAAAGCATATGCTAAAATTAATGGTGCTGTTGGAAATTATAATGCGCATGTATTTGTTCTTCCTAATGTGACATGGGATATAGAGACAAAAAAATTTCTCAAAACTATTGGTTTGTCTCAAAATGAATATACTACTCAAATTGAAAATCATGATTGGCTTGCAGAATCTCTTAATGACATCTCTCTGGTGTCATGCATACTTTTAGATTTTTCAAAGGATATATGGATGTATATTATGCTTGATTATATTAAACAGAAAAGTATTAATTCTGAAGTTGGGTCATCAACTATGCCACATAAAGTTAATCCAATTAATTTTGAGAATGCAGAAG
>Ga0181568_10001750_pt1 | contig 19768 bp, 18 predicted proteins | sample 101ome_20_FD_133758 | JGI IMG/M metagenome (GOLD analysis project Ga0181568, IMG submission 133758) | Coastal salt marsh microbial communities from the Groves Creek Marsh, Skidaway Island, Georgia - 101404AT metaG (megahit assembly) | ecosystem: Environmental > Aquatic > Marine > Intertidal...
GAAGACGAGGTCCCAGACGGTGTTCCAGTCGTACTCGTCGAGCGCGTCGTAGGAGATGAGGTCACCGGTCCACTGGAACTCGGTCGGGGACGCGTAGGCGGTGGGGTGAGGGCCGTCGTGACGATTGCTTCTCTCGTGGCAGCCGAACAGAACGAGAGGGATGAGCAGCAGGGGGAGCAGCGCAAGGAGGCGCGCCGGCTGGCGGAGTGAGAGGTGCTGCGGCCGCGTCCCCCCCTGAAGGCTACCCGGTCGACCTTCCAAGCGACGCTGCCGGGGGCCACGGCGAGTCGGCGCTGTCTCCGAGAGCGCTGTCTCCGAGAGCGCTTCTCTCCGCGCCGCGCGCAGCTGGTCTGTCATCACCCCGCTCCTCCGTTCCAGTGGCCTTGGGGACCCGCGCTCCGCGCAGGAGCGCTCGGACCTGTCGAGCGAACGGCGCTGCGGCCGGTCGATTCACGACTTCTCGCTCCCCCCCCCGATTCTGCGCGAATCTCCGGCTCGAAGCGAGTCGGTCCTCCGGACGGTCGAGGTCGGACGACCTCCACCCCCGTCCCCTCTCCCCCCTGCCGCAGGCGTCCGAGTTCAGCCGGACCCCGCGCTCCAGAGGACGCGGAGCACTCCCCTGCGACCGCATCCGGCCACCTGTCTCTTGATCGTGGTTCGGTCCTCTCCTTGCGTAAGGAACTCGCCGTCTCGCCGTCTCGCCGTCTCGCCGTCTCGCCACCCCGCCGTCACGGCGCTCCAGAGGAACCGGAAGGGAGGAGCGAACACGAGCCCCCGGCGGCGCGAGCGTTCTCCAAGCCCAGTCCCTCGTTCCCGGGACGGTCCCGTGGCTGTCGCAGCAATCCTCCGCTCTCTCTCTCAGCATCCGAAAGGTCACCGCATGTCCCGATCCTCGCTTCACCGGCCCTTGCTTCACCGGCCCTTGCTTCCGATCCTCATCCGAACCCTCTCCCTCCTTCTCCTCCTCGGCTCCTGGACGCAGGGTCAGCCGCTTCCCGGTTGGCTCGTCTGTGACAGCAGCGACGACCGGGTCGTGCGCATCGAGGATCTCGACGGAGATGGGACGCTCACCGCGGCCGAGGTGAGCATCTACTACGACGACAGCTCCCCGGGGCCGGACCTCTCCACCCCGAACCACCTCCTGCCCTGGAACGATGGTCATCTTCTCTGCGACGGGGGCACCCTCGATGCGATCCTCCGCCTGACCGATCTCAACCTCGACGGCGATGCGAACGACCCCGGCGAGGTCTCGGTCTTCTACGACAACTCCGCGTCGGGCCCGCCCCTCGCGGTGCCGAGCGGTCTCGCGGTCGGTCCCGATGGCGCGCTCTTCGTCTCGGATGACGGGGCCGGGGTCCGGGCGGTCCTCCGCCTGAGAGACCTGAATGGAGATGGCGATGCGCTCGACGGCGGCGAGAGCGCCATCTTCTTCGACGAGAGCGGGGGCCTCATGCCCCCCCTCACCGATCCGGAGTCGGTCGCCATCGCGCCGGGAGGCGCGCTGCTCGTCGGAGACAGCGCCAACGGCCGGATCGTGCGACTCGTCGACCTCGACGGGGACGGAACCGCGCTCGGCCCGGGCGAGGCGAGCGAGTTCTACAACGTCACGGGAGCCGTCCTCCTCGGGGACATCGACGCGATCCAGGTCGACGCGGCGGGACAGGTCTATGTCGTCGACGAGAACGACGGGACGATCGTCCGACTCACCGACCTTGATGGCGACGGCAGCGCGCTCGATCCGGGAGAGCTCCTCATCTTCCACTCGCCCCTCGAGCCGGCGAGTCTGGTGAGCGATCCCAATGACGCGATCCTCATCGGACCCGCCCGTGTCGTCGTGGTGGATGGTGCTCTGGATGCCGTGGTCCTCCTCGAGGACCTTGATGGTGATGGGGCGGCGCTCGGCCCCGCCGAGACGCGGGTCCTCTTCGCGGATGGCGGGGTGAGTCTCTCCACGCCCCATGGCATCGCCCCGCTCGGCGCAACCGAGGCCCCTCCGCCCGGACTCCAGCTCGATGCGATCGAGCCGGCGATCGGGGATGCCGCCGGTGGTACGGAGCTGCTCCTCTTCGGGGCGGGGTTCAGCGCGCCGCTGTCGGTGAGCTTCGGAAGCGTGAGCGTTCCGGCCTCTGTCATCGACGCCGCGACATTGGAGCTCGTTGCTCCCGCGCATCCCCCCGCGCTCGTCGATGTAAGCCTTCAGAGCTCGACGGAGAGCGCCGCGCTGCCCGGGGCCTTCCGCTTCCAGAACCGCCTGCTGCGGGGAGATGTGGACCGGGATGGTGAGATCAGGATCGGGGACCCGATCTCGACCCTCCAGCTCCTCTTCGTGGCCGGCACCCCCGAGCTTCCCTGCCTCGATGCCGCGGACGCGGACGATGACGGGGAGATCTCCATCGACGATGCGATCCTCGTTCTCCTTCATCTCTTCGCCGGAGGTGCTCCCCCCGCGGCACCGTGGCCCAGCTGGGGCTTCGATCCCACGCCGGAGGGTCCCGGCTGCGCGGTGGCGATCCCCTGACCGCCCCTGGTTCCCCGGGGGCTCCGCCGGCGCGGACGGACACGAAGAAACCGGGAGGTGCGGGGCAGACGCACCTCCCGGTCAAACGGGGTAGGGAGTGTCGAGTGGCTCTTGCCCCGATGAGCTCCCTCTCCGGAGGTCGCTCGATCGGGACCGGGTCGGGGAAGGCGCGAAGCGTCCCCCGACGCGATCAGTAGCGCTTTCGCAGCCGGGCCTGGGGAATCCCCGCCCGCTCCCGGTACTTGGAGACGGTTCGACGGGCGATGTCGATGCCTCGCTCCTGAAGGCGGCGCGTGAGCTGCGAGTCGCTCAGGGGGCGCCGAGCATCCTCGTCGGAGACGATCTCGCGGATCACCCCGCACACGTTGTCGCGACTCTCGATCCCGCCGTCGGCTCTCTCCACACCACCGGTGAAGAAGCGACGAAGCTCCATCGAGCCGTAGGGGGTCTCGATGTACTTCCCGTTCGCGGCTCGGCTGACGGTGGAGATGTGAACACCGACCAGATCGGCGATCGTCTGCATCGTGAGGGCCTCGAGATGGCCCGGGCCGCGACGGAAGAACTGGTGCTGATGATCCACGATGGCCTGGGCGATGTCCCGGATCGTGCGGTTGCGCTGCTCGACCGCGTGGAGGAGCCAGCGCGCCGACTCCATCTTCTTCCGGACGTAGTCGAGGACCTGGGGGTTCTGCGCCCCTTCCTGGAGAAGAGTCGCGCAGTCCGGAGAGACCCGCATGCGGGGGACGGACCCCTCCTCGATCCGGACGGTGTAGCGCCCGTCGATCTCGTCCACGAAGATCTCGGGACGGATCTGCTGCGGGTCGCCCGGCTCGAAGCGGCGCCCCGGCTGCGGGTCAAGGGTGCGGAGGAGGGCGACCCCCTCGTTCACCTCGTCGAGGCTCATCTCCAGAGTGGTGGCGATGCGCGGGAGGCGATTCTCGAGGAAGTCGGGGAGGCAGCGACGGACGATGCGATGCTCGATCTCATCGCCTTCCCCGAGCTGGAGCAGGAGACACTCCCGGAGATCCCGGGCCCCGACTCCACAAGGGTCGAGCCTCTGGACCACCGCCAGCGCTCGCTCGACCAGCTCGCAGCTGACACCGACGCAGGCGGCGATCTCCTCGACCTCCGAGTGGAGGTAGCCGCGAGGATCGAGCTCGTCGCAGACCTTCTCGCAGACGGCGGCGAGATCCGGGTCGAGTTCGAGCTCGCAGAGCTGCTGGTGGAGATGGTCGGCGAGGGTGGCGCTGTCATCCGCGTGGTTCGCGAGGGCTTCATGCTTGTTGTCGGAGGCCGCGCTGCTGACCGGGCGCGGGCGCTCCTCCCCACCGAAGCGGCGCTCGTAGGAGTCGAGGAGATCGAAGAGCTCCTGCACCTCCGGGTCGCGCCCCTCGGAGGGCTCCTCCGGCGCGGGGGTCGGAGCGGTCGGCTCGATCACCTCGAGGGCGGGGTTCTCCATGAACTCCTTCTCGACGCGCGCGGCGAGATCCAGCGAGTTGAGCTGGAGGATGTCCATCGAGAGGATCAGTTGCGGCGCCAGGATCTGCTGCTGCTCGACGCGAGCGGAGAGCTGGAGCTTCATCTCGGTCCCTTCTCCTCCGCCCGGGCAGGGGCGGACGGCCGACGGGACGGAGGCACGAGGCGCTCCTCCCCGACGACTCGGGTACGAGACGAGAGACGTGGTGTGGATCTGGGTCCCCGGAGGGAGCCCCTCTCGTCGGCCAGGGTCCTTCGACCCTGGCTCTCCGGACCATCGGGTCCGGCGTCAGTTCACGAGAGCGGCCCGGAACGCACCCTCGGCCCGTGATCCGAGGATCACGGCTCGGGCGCGGTCGACCCCGGATTCAGAGACGTCGCGCTCCCATCGGTCGATCGCCATCCGGATCCCGGAAGACGCGATCCACCGGCGTCTCGACATAGAGGAGCTCGTCCTCGACATCGATGAAGACGCGACGACCTTCGGCGAGGGCAGCCTCGATGCGATCGGAGCGCTGGGGGTCATCCGACACCGGTCGTCCGCGCACCGCTCGGTGACGCAGCTCCCTGGTGATGTCGAACAGGAACTCCCGACTCATTCTCGCCTTTCAGCCCCGCCCCTCTCGGCGGGTGCCCTGCCGAACGGTCCCAACCGGAGGAGGGACCGTGAACCGGGTTCGAGAGAGAGATGGGGGGCGTGGGAGGACGGTCCGTCCTCGAAACCCCTCTCGGATCGCCGCCGCGCCACGCGCGGTCGACGTCTCCCGGACCGTTCGTTCGAGAATACCTTGCCCGAGCGTGAACCGTCAAACGACGGGGGGCGGCTCCTCGCAACTCCGGAAGACGAAGATCTTTCCGTCGCCGATCCGACCGGTCCGCGCCGCATCCGAGATGAGCGAGACCGCCTCCTCGAGGAAGAGATCCTCGACCCCGACCTCGATCCGCGCCTTCGGCACGAATTCGAAGCCCCACTCATCCCCCTGGTAGGCGTCGAGGTGCCCCTTCTGCCGCCCGTACCCACGCACCTGCTGCACGTGAAGAGGCGTGGCGGCGATCGGGGCCAGGGCCTCGACGGTCGCCTCCAGACGGAACGGCTTCACGATGGCGATGATGTGGAACAGGAACCACCTCCAGAGACGGGAGTGGCGTCATCGTGCGAGGCCGGGACCCGCTTGTCCAGCGCGGCCTCAGGCCCGGGGAGCCCGTCGGGAGGAGACCCCGATCAGCTCGCTGGCGTTCTCCACGACATGAAGCCCGTTGAGGACCCCGAGCTCGTCGAGGATCCGTCGGACCGGGGCGGTCGGCTCGACGAGGGAGACCGCCCCCCCCCGCTCCTCGATCCGACGAAGACAGATGAGGAGGGAGACCGCACCGACGACGGAGAGATCCTCCAGATGCGCCATGTGGATCACGAACTCGGTGTGCCCGGCGGCCAGACGACGCCCGAACTCCGCCTCCAACGCGTCGATCGCGCCGGAGGCGAGGGATCCTCGCAGATCCACGCGGATCCGCTCCCCCTTCCAGTGCTGGGATCGAATGTGACACTCCCGCGGCATCGGGCTCCTTCCGGTCCATCGGAAGTCTTCGATGGATGCCCGGAGCCGTCCAGCGGCGTGCGGAGGCTCAGTCGCGGCGGATCACGAGGAGGGTGATGTCGTCCGATTGCTCCGCTGCACCCACATGAGCCGCCAGATCGGCGTTCACCGCGGCGACGATCGAGGCGGCATCCCGCTCGCGGACCCCCTCGAGGGTCGCGACAAACCGCTCGGGGGAGTACTCGACTCCGCTGGGGTCCATCGCCTCGACGACCCCGTCCGTGTAGAGGACGAGGAAGTCCCCGGGCTCGAGCTGGAACTCCCCGACCTGCAGCGCCTTCTCGAACAGGGGGCCCGGGTCCATGCCGAGGGCGATCCCCTGCGGCTGGATCTGCCCCACCGACCCTCTCGATGCCTGATAGAGGTAGAGGGGGTTGTGCCCCGCCCGGCCGACCCGGACGCGCCCCGTCCCCGGGTCGAAGTCGAGATAGACCAGCGTCACGAACATCCCCCGGGACATGTCGCGACTCAGGTTCTCGTTCACCCGCGCGAGGAGCTCGGAGACCTCGGCGTGATCATGGGCCGCCATCCGCAGCAGACTCCGGGTCATCGTCATCACCAGACTCCCGGGGATCCCCTTGCCGCTGACATCGGCGACCACGATCCCGAATCGCCCGCCGGGGAGGGGAATGAAGTCGTAGAGATCCCCCCCGACCTCCTTGGCCGAATCGTAGCGGGCGGCGAGGTCGTAGCCCTCGATCTCGGGGAGCGCCTCGGGGAGCAGGGATGTCTGGATTCGGGTGGCGATCGAGAGGTCCCGCTCGAGGGAGAGGCGCCGGAACTCCGCCTCCTGCGCCTCGGCGAGCTGGTGCGTCATGCGATTGAAGGCGGTCGCGAGGCTCCCCAGCTCGTCCCGAGTCCGCACCACCGACTGGTGCTCCAGATTCCCCTGAGCGACCACCTCCATGTCCCGCTTCAGCAGGCGGATCGGCCGGGTGAGGTACCGGCCGACGACGAGGACCACCGGGATCCCGATGAGGAGGGCGATGAGGACGGTGCGGATGACAGCCGAGCGGAACTGGTCCTCCACCTGCCGGATGCTCTCGGCGGAGAGGTAGACCTGGACGCTCCCCACCGTCCGTCCCTCCCAGAGGACCTGCTTCGCGTACATTCGCACGGCGCGCCCATCGAGGGAGCCGGCCCGGACGGTGACCCCCGCGGCCTCCGCCCGTTCGGAGCGGAGCGATCCCCCCATGCGGACCGCGAGGCTCCGCCCTCCGCGGGCATTCGCCTCGAAGCTCCTCCCATCGACCCCGAGGACCACGACATCGAGGACACGATCAGCGAGGGCCGGATCGGCGACGCGGGCGGCGAGACGCGCGGCAAGCGCGCCCTGGGCGCCGGAGCCTCCTCCGTCGCCGTCGGGGCGCGCCCAGTAGGGGTCGACCTCCGCGGCGAAGAGCATCGCGGCGGCGACGCCGCTCTCATGGATGAGCTGATCGACCTTGCGGAGGGAGCTGCGCAGGTCGGAGCGAGCGACGAGGACCAGGAAGATCACCAGAAGAACGGCGGTGACCCCGGCGTACTTCGCCGCGATTGGCACCCCACCCGAGAGCCCGACCTCTCCTCTTCGTCCCCTCGTCGCGGGGCCGCTCGTGGGCCTGCGTGTCCGGGGACCGGCCGGTCCTCCGGCTCCGCCGGGGTGGGGGGTCGGGTTCACGCGCGGCCTCTCGCTTCGGGAGACGGGGACCAGCCGCGTGGACACCGGCCGATCGGATGGGGAGGGAAGGCACGGCAGGCTTGCCACCCTCCTCTCCGCCCCCTACGGTACTCCGCCGCACCGCTTTTGCCACCCGCGGGCCTCCTCGGGTGTCGGCGACCTCCCTCGTTGAACGGACTCCCCCGTGAGCCCTCCCGACCCGAGCTCCTCCGAGCCCCCCCCCACACCTCCGCCCGTCGGCGTCGGGGGCGAGGCAGCGGCGCCGCGATTGGAAGAGCCCCAGGAGTCCCTCGTCGTCCTCGTCTCCCTCTGCCGCTTCGCGGAGGCGGTCGCGGCGGGGATGCTGGTGCCGATCCTCCCGCTGTTCATCGCGAGCTTCGAGGGGGGAGAGGCGGGGCCGATCGTCACCTGGCTGCGGGAGCAGCTCCCGATCCTCCTGAAGATCCTGCCGGTCCTCTCGGCGGACAGCGCGGAGGCCTGCACCGCCGTCCTCTTCTGCCTCTCCGGGTTCTCGATGTCCCTCTCTCAGGTCGCGGCCGGCCGGCTCTCCGACCGCTTCGACCGGAGGAAGCCGTTCATCATCTTCGGCATGCTCGGGGCGGCGATCTGCTCCGCCGCGTTCGCGACCGCCGATGGCTTCCCGGAGATCCTCTCCACGCGGCTGATCCAGACCGCCTTCCTCGGGCTCACCTTCCCGCCGATGATGGCGATCGTCGCCCGGCACTCCGCTCCCGGTCGGGGAGGACGCATGCTCGGCCTGTACTCGACGATCCGGCTGAGCGGCTTCGCGCTCGGGCCCTTCGTCGGGGGAGAGATCGCGAGCGGTTTCGGCTACGGGACGACCTTCCTCGTCTCCGCGTCCCTGCTCTCCATCTCCATCGGGTTCGTCGCGTGGCTCGTCCCCGACCCCCGGGAGTCCCGACCGGCGTCCGAGGGACCGAGGGTCCGCCCGCCGGTCCCGTTCCGACTCCGCCTCCTCGTCGTGAGCACCTTCCTGATGATGGTCGGGATCTCCGCGATGATCTCCCTCTTCCCGACCTACGCAGAGGAGTGGGGAGCGACCGAGCGCCAGCTCGGGTTCGTCTTCGGCGCGTTCCTGATCTCCCGGCTGGCGCTCCAGTACCTGAGCGGGTGGATCGGCGACCGCTTCGACAAGAAGTGGGTGCTCCTCGCGGCCCTCTTCCTGCTCGCGCCTCTCGTCACGCTGCAGGGGTACGCGGGCTCGGTGGAGGAGATGGTGAGCCTCCGGATCGGCCTCGGGGTGGCCTCCGCCGCGCTGAGCTCCTCGATCGGCGGGATGAGTGCCGAGCGGAGCGAGCCGGGCAATCGGGCGCGGGTGATGGGCCTGAACACGATGAGCTTCACCCTCGGAGTCTCGATCGGCCCCCTCCTCACCGGCAGCCTCCGGGAGTCGCCGGAGCTGGCGTTCCTCGTGCCGGGGGTGGCGACCTTCCTCTGGACCTTCGTCATCCTCTTCGCGATCCCGAGCGATCGCGTCTTCGAGGAGCGCCGTGCCGCGGAGCAGGGGTCGGGCGCGAGGGGCTGAGAGGGGCTTCCCCCGCGGCTCAGCGCGCGAGGTCGAGGGGGAGCCCGAGGCTGTGAAGCCCGGTCAGGACGAGCGCGGCGAGAACCCCCGCGAGGACATCGTCGAGGAGGACCCCCCACTTCCCGGGGATCCGCTCCAGTCGCCCCACTCCGAGGATCTTCGTGATGTCGAAGAGCCGGAAGAGAGCGAAGCCGAGCAGGAGCGGGAGCACGATCGTCGCGGTGGAGCCCGGCCCCGGGCCCACGACCCCGAGCCAGGGCAGCGGCGCGAGCGCGATCCACTGCCCGCACGCCTCGTCGCTCACGACCGAGGGAGGATCGACCTCCCCGAAGAGCACCTCGGTTCGGTCCCCGACCGCGAGATGCAGGAGCGCGATGGCCGCGGCGAGGGCGGGGAGGATCCACCCGGCGGTCCCCCCGGCGAGCCAGAGCCCCCCCACCACGAGAGCCGCGGCGAGGGAGCCGAAGGTCCCGGGAGCCGCAGGAGCCTCGCCGCTCCCCCCGAAGGTGAGCACGAGGCGGGAGAGGCGGTCGGAGAGGGATCGCTCTCCAGCGGTCAAGGCCCCCCCCTCCCGGCGGCGGTCGAGCGGACCGCGACCTTGAGGTAGTCGAGGAGCGAGATGAGGGTCGCGAGGAGGGTCGCGTGGAGGAGCACCACCCCGAGGAGGTCGGGCAGTCCCGCGGCGGCCACGCCTCCGTCCCCGGGCCCCGCCTCCATCGCCGCGTCGGCCAGGAGGACAGGGATGAGAATCGACTGGAGGATCATCTTGATCTTGCCTCCCCATCGCGCGCCGAAGGGGATCCCCCGACTCTCGAGGTAGGAGCGGAGTCCGCTGACGAGGAACTCCCGCGCGAGCAGCACGACCACGAACCAGGGCGGCATCGCGTCCGTGAGGGGGATGAGGAAGATCAGCGTCCCGAGGACGAGGAGCTTGTCGGCGAAGGGGTCGGCGATCCGACCGAACGCCGTCACCAGATCGAGCTTCCGAGCCAGCATCCCATCGAGCCAGTCGGTGGAGACGCAGACGACGAAGAGGATCGTCGCGACCCAGAGGGTCCGCGCCCGATCCCCGATCGGGGACGCCCCCGCGAGCTCGAGCGACAGGATGATGAAGAGCACGAAGGCGAGGACGATCCGGGAGATCGTGATCTGGTTCGGCAGGTTCCACCAGGAGGGGGAGTCGATCACGGGCGGGGTCTCGGTGTCGGACACGGGCACTCCGATCCGGAGCTGTGGAATGGAGATCGACGGGGAGCCGCCCCCGGAGCGAGCCGGCTCAGGCCCCCTCGACCGGGCTCGCCGTGAGGTCGTAGTCCTCGACCCCGGTGATCACGGCCCGAACATAGTCCCCCGGCGCTCCCGCGTCATCCGGGAGGAAGATGCGGCTGTCGATCTCCGGGGCCTCGGCGTAGCTCCGCCCCGTGAGGCGGGCCCCCTGCTCCGACTCGAACCAGCCGTCGATGAGGACATCCAGCTCGTCCCCGACCCGCCGATCATTCCAGGCGAAGGCGATCTCCTGCTGCGCGAGCATCAGGCGCTCGACCCGCTCCGCCGCGATCTCCGGGGCGATCTTCTCGGGGAGCCTCGCGGCCGGGGTCCCATCCTCGTCGGAGTAGGGGAAGACCCCCACCCGCTCGATGTGCATCTCCCGCACGAAGTCGACCAGCTTGCCGAACTGCTCCTCGGTCTCCCCGGGGAACCCCACGATGAAGGTCGTCCGCAGGACGAGGTCCTCGATCCGCTCGCGCATCCGCCGGAACAGGTCGACGGTCCCCGCCTCCCCCATCCGGCGACCCATCCGCTTGAGGACGAGGTCGTCGATGTGCTGGATCGGCATGTCGATGTAGGGAATCACGCGCTCGAGCTGGGCGACCGCATCGACCATCGCGTCGGAGAACTTGTAGGGGTAGGTGTACAGGAGGCGGATCCACCGGACACCGGGGAGGGCGTCGAGCTCCCCGAGGAGGCGCGGAAGGTGGTAGTCGCCGTCGATGTCGCTCCCGAAGCTCGTGAGGTCCTGGGAGATCAGATTGAGCTCGGTGGCCCCGCTCTCGATCAGCTCCCGCGCCTCCTCGAGGACCATCTCGACCGGCTTCGACCGGAAGCGCCCGCGGAAGCCGGGGATCGAGCAGAAGGTGCAGGGGTTGTCGCATCCCTCGCTGATCCGGAGGTAGGCGCTGTGGTTCGGGGTGAGCCGCAGGCGCGAGCCCTCGGAGTAGGCGGGGTGGTTCGGCTCGGAGACCTGAACGGGGTGCGCGAGGCGGGCGGTGGAGACGAGCTCGGTGAGGATCTCCGGCATCCGCGAGTACTCCGAGAGCCCGACGATCGCGTCGATCTCCGGGATCTCCGCGCGGAGCTCCTCGGGGTAGCGCTGGCCGAGGCAGCCCGCGACGACCACCCGCTTCGCGGGGTCCTCCTCCTTGTGGGAGACGAGCTCGAGGATCTGATCGACCGACTCCTGCTTCGCGGCATCGATGAACCCGCAGGTGTTCACCATGAGGACATCCGCGGTCTCCGGATCCGGAGTGACGATGAATCCCTCCGCCCCCACCCGCCCGAGGATCACCTCGGAGTCGACGAGGTTCTTCGGGCAGCCAAGGGAGACGAGGTGCAGGGAGATCGGTCTCACGGGGGGGGTCCTCCGGCCGGAAGGCGTCATCTCGTTCCACGCGAGGAACTTGCAACCGGGGAATCTACCACGGGAGGGCCGCGGGATCAGCGGGATCGACCGGAATCTCGCCCGTGGTGCCTCCTCGGGAGGAAGGGGCCGCCCCGCCGGTCGGGGAGGGGGAGCCGGAACGCATGACCTGCTCCGATCCCGCCGCTAGACTCGCTCGGGGCGGAGCGATGCGGATCCCGAGCGGGTCCCGCCCCCCGAGGAGGTCCCTTGAGCGAGCCGACCGTCGCCGAAATGGCGGAGATCATCCTGTCCTGCCTCCACCGGGAGTACCCGAACCACGTCTCCCTCCTCCTGCGGGACGACGAGGGCCTCGCGCCGCCCAGAGAGCTCTACCCGGCCTTCTTCGGCTCCTTCGACTGGCACTCGTCGGTCCACGGACACTGGTCCCTCGCGCGCGCGATCCGCGTGGACGCCGGCGAGGAGATCGTGCCGAGGGCACGGGAGGCGCTGCGGGCCTCCTTGACGAGGGAGAAGTGCGCGGGGGAGCGTCGGGTCCTCGAGGAGCGCCCCGGCTTCGAGTGTCCCTACGGGCTCGCCTGGCTGCTGCTTCTCGGCGCGGAGCTCGAGCAGCTGGGGTCGCCCCTGGCGGCGGAGGCCGCGGCGCTCGAGCCGGTGGTGCAGGTGGCCCGACGAAGCGTCCTCGCCTACCTCGATCGACTGACCCACCCGGTGCGGAGCGGCCAGCACGACCAGTCCGCCTTCGGCCTCGGGCTCGCCCTCGATGCCGCGCGGATCCGAGGAGACGAGGAGCTCACGCGAGCGGTCGAGGAGACCGCCCTGCGTCTCCACGCCGAGGATCGCGACGCCCCTCTCCACTTCGAGCCCTCGAACCATGACTTCCTCTCCCCCGCCTTCGCGGCGGCGGAGCTGATCTCCCGCATCCTCCCCGCCGAGGAGTTCTCGGACTGGCTCGCCCGTGCCCTGCCGGGGATCCCGACGGAGTCCGATGCCGGGTGGTTCCCCCCGATCGACTGCCCCGATCCGAGCCACGGACACCTCTCCCATCGGATCGGCCTGAACCTCAGTCGCGCCTGGATGCTCGAGGCGGTGACGGACGCCCTCCCCGCGGCGGACTCCCGTCGACCCGCCCTGGCTGCGGCGGCCTCCCGCCATCGCGCCCGGGGGCTCGCGGAGGTGGACCCGCGACACTACGCCGGGGCGCACTGGCTCGGCACCTTCGCGATCCACCTCCTCACCGGGCGCTCCCGCGGCCCCCGCCCGAACTGAGACCGGAGAGCGAAAGAGCATGAACCGATCCGAGACTCCTCCCCACGCGCCCCGGCGCTGCGATCACTGCGGACACCCCGCCGAGGTCGTGGTCGTCCACGGGCACGGTCAGTGCACCGTCTGCGGCACCAATGTGGAGCCTTGCTGTCAGGGAGGCGAGACCTGCCCTCCCCCTCCCGCGCGACCGGAGCGCTGAGCCTCCCCTGCACCTCCGGGTGCCCCGATCGAACCCGAAAGGACCCCCGATGCCCGACCGCCACCTCCTGCTCGCGGTTCTCGTCCCCGTGCTCGCCCTCGCCGCCGGGCCCCCTTCCGTCGCCGCCCCCGACGACGAGGAGGCCGCGGCCCGGAGCGAGCCGCGGCTCGACCTCGGCCCCTTCTCCCTCCCCATGATCAAGGGCTGGAAGAAGGAGAGCCCCCGCTCGGCGATGAGAAAGGCTCAGCTCACCCTCCCGCCCCCGAAGGAGGAGGGCGCGGCGGCCGAGCTGGTCGTCTTCCACTTCCCGGGGACCGGCGGCACGGTCGAGGCGAACATCACACGGTGGATCGGTCAGTTCGAGAAGCCCGAAGGGATGAAGGAGGAGGAGTTCGCGAAGACGGAGCGCAGGCGGGTCGATGCCCTCCCCGTGACCGTGCTGAAGGTGCGGGGGCGCTACCTCGGCGGCCGCATGCCCGGTCGCCCGGCGCCGAAGGCGATCGACGACGCCCGCATGGTGGCGATCATCGTGGAGACCTCCGAAGGCCCCTGGTTCATCAAGATCACGGGACCGAGGGAGACGATCGACCATCACCGCGGAGGGATCGATCAACTGCTGCGGGGGCTGAAGCGGGGCGCTGAGGAGCCCGCCGCGCCGGAGCCGACCGAGGAGACCGACCGTCCCGACGCGACGAAGGGGGCCGAGGGAGCCTAGGCCTCCTGCTTCTGGTTCCAGTCCTCGAGGCTTGTCAGGATCTCCCGGGGCTTCGAGCCACGGAAGGGGCCGACGATCCCCTGATCTCCCATGATGTCCATGAGGCGGGAGGCCCGGGTGTAGCCGATGGCGAGGCGCCGCTGCAGGAGGGTCGTCGACGCGCGACCGCTCTCGAGCACGATCTGGACCGCCTGGGGGAAGAGGTCGTCGTCGATCTCTCCCGGCCCATCTCCGCCGTCCCCGGCGCCTCCGCCGAGGAACCCCTCGATCTCCCGGCTGAACTCGGGCTGCGACTCCTTCTTCAGGAACTTGGTGATCTTCCGGATCTCCTTGTCGGAGATGTAGGTCGACTGGGCCCGGACCAGCTCCGAGGTCGCCGGCCCGACATAGAGCATGTCTCCCTGGCCGAGCAGCCTCTCCGCGCCGTTGCGGTCGAGGATCGTGCGGGAGTCGATCTTGCTCGCGGTCATGAACGAGATCCGGGTCGGCAGGTTCGCCTTGATGAGGCCGGTGATGACGTTCACCGAGGGGCGCTGGGTCGCGAGGATGACGTGGATGCCCACCGCGCGTGACTTCTGGGCGAGCCGCGTGATGTGGTTCTCGACCTCCTTCGCCGCCGTCATCATCAGGTCGGCGAACTCATCCACGATGACAACGATGTAGGGGAGATGCTCGGGGGCCTCGTCCGCCTCCTCGTGGCTCATCTTCTCGGTGAGGCGCTCGTAGAGCTCCTTCTTGCCGAGCGCGTTGTAGTCCTTGATGTGCCGGACGCCCGCCTTCGAGAGGATCTCGTAGCGCTGGTCCATCTTGCGGACCAGCCAGTCGAGCGCCGCCGGTGCCTTCTTCATGTCGGTGATGACCGGCGTCAGCAGGTGAGGGATCTCCTCGAAGACGGAGAGCTCGACCATCTTCGGGTCGATGAGGATCATCTTCAGGTCCTCGGGGCTCCTCGTCATCAGCATCGAGGCGATGATCGCGTTCACGCAGACCGACTTGCCCGAGCCGGTCGCGCCCGCCACGAGGAGGTGGGGCATGCGACCCAGGTCCTCGATGATCGTGTCCCCGGCGGCGTCCTTCCCGAGGAAGAGCGGCAGCGCGGCATCCTCGGCGAGGGCGCGCTGACGGAGGAGCTCCTTGAGGGCCACCACCTCGCGGCGCTGGTTGGGGACCTCGATGCCGACCGTCGACTTCCCGGGGATCGGCGCGACGACCCGGACGCTCCGCGCCTCCAGCGCCATCGCGAGGTCGTCGGAGAGGCTCACGATCTTGTGGACCTTGATCCCCGGCGCGAGGGAGACCTCGTACTGGGTGATCACCGGTCCGCGCTGGACACTGTGCACCTTCGCCTCGAGGCGGAAGGAGGCGAGGGTGTCCTCGATCTTCTGCGCGGTGCGGTCGAGCTCCTCCCGCCCTTCCGCGTGGTCGACCCGGGGGGGATCCTCGAGGAAGTCGATCGGAGGGAAGTTGTACACGCCGGAGAAGGTGAGCTGCTTCTCGTCGATGGCGAAGGGAGGAGGATCGGACGAGGTCTCGCCCCCGAGTCGGATCGTCCGCTCGGGACGGGGCTCCCCCGACTCCGAGTCTTCTCCGTGGAGATCCTCTTCCTCGTCTTCGTCTTCCTCGTCCTCTTCTTCCTCGTCTTCGTCTTCCTCGTCCTCTTCTTCCTCGTCCTCGTCTTCCTCGTCCTCTTCTTCCTCGTCCTCGTCTTCCTCGTCCTCGTCGTCTTCCTCGAGCTCTTCTTCCTCGTCCTCCCACTCCTCGTCATCTTCGAGCTCATCTTCTTCGAGCTCGTCCTCGGCGTGGGGGTCCAGCTCCTCTTCGGTCTCATCCTCTTCCGCGGGGACGGCGCGCCGCTTCGACTTCTTCGACTCGACACCGCTGGTCGAGGCGCCTGCCGTCGCGGGGCCGGACGCGCGAGGGGTCGGCAGGGACTCCTTCAGGCGGCCGACGGCGCCACGCGCGGCCGCGACCGCTCCGGGAACCTGACGAGCCCCATCGACCACAGCCGTCGCACCGCGACGGAGGAAGAGGAGAACGAGGGGGGAGATGAGGAGGTCGGTGGCGAGGACGACTCCGATGCCGCACAGGAGGAGGGTGATCACCCAGGTTCCGAAGACCCCGGTCCACTCGTAGAGGCTCTGGCCGAAGAACTCGCCGTAGACCCCACCTCGGAGCGGCTCCTGGGGGAGGAGCGGCTCGGTGGTCAGATGCCACTCGAGGGTGGAGACGCTGAGGAGGAGCAGGCCGCAGCCGAAGAGCTTCCAGCCGCGAGCGGGGACCTCCTGCCGGAAGAAGGCCCGCAGGCTCCAGACCACGAAGAGGGCGGAGAGGAAGTAGGAGGCCACGACGCCGAGGAAGTGGAAGCTGAGGTTGGCGAGCTCGGCGCCGATCCAGCCGCACACATTTTCGGACCGGACACCCTGCTGAACGGCATGCTCGCTCTGAAGGCCGAGGAGGTAGAAGGCGGAGAGGGAGAGAAGGATGAGCGCGATGACCTCGGCCCGCAGCTCGCGGCCTTCCGCGCGCGGCAGGTGTGCCATCCTCGAGAGGGTCGTCCCCCCGGTCGAGCCACGACGACCCTTGGAGGCACCACCCCGCGAACGCCCAGATCTGGTTCGGCTCATTCTTCCTCGTCGGGGTGGAGCGGACCGCGGCGACGAGTCCGCGCTGCACCCACGAAATCGAGGATCTCGCCGGCCACGGTCTCCTTCGGCAGGAGACCCAGGTCTCGGATCCTCGTCCCCCCCAACCCCGAGGATTCCGGCGCGCGGCCGGTCTCCGGGGCCTCGACCCACGTGTATCGTCCTTGCGACGACCCGAGGTTCGTTGGGGTGTTCCAGAGTATCAGATCGAGGTTCTTTTTCACGAGCTTCCGAACCGCTTCCTCGGGACCCGCGCCCGCCTCGAGAGAGAAGCCGACCAGGGTGCGATCCCCCTTTTCGGCCCCTCGCCCGGCGAGCACATCCGGAGTCCGGACCATCCGCGGGGCCCAGTCATCCTCACCCTTCTTGCGCTTCCCCGCATACCGCTCGGCGGGGCGGTAGTCGCAGACGGCCGCGGTCGCGATGAAGGTGTCGACGCGCGGCCAGAGCTCGGTGCAGATTCGATCGAGGTCGAGCGCGGAGACGAAGGGGTGCACGGTGACGCGGTCCGGCGCGGGGACCCGCGTCGGTCCGAGCGCGAGATGGACCTCCCAACCCCGGGGGACCGCCGCCGCGGCGAGCGCGATGCCGAGGGAGCCGGAGGCCCCGTTCGAGAGGAAGCGGACATCGTCGAAGTGCTCGCGGCTGGGGCCGGCGGTGATGAGGAGTAGGGGACGGTCGACTGCACCCATCGGGGGCCTCCGCGCCGGGGATGGTTCCGTGTGGCGACCCCCCGGGGGTCGCGCCGGGGTCAGAGTCGGGCGAGGAGCGCCGCCTCGATCCGCTCGAGGTCGGCCAGCCGCCCCGGGCCGACCGAGCCGCAGGCGAGGTGCCCGGAGCCCGGCTCGACGACATCGACTCCCCACTCGCGCAGGGTCGCGAGGTTGCGGGCGACCGACGGATGGCGCCACATTCTGTCGTTCATCGCCGGCGCGACGATCGTCGGCCCCTCGAACGCGAGCCAGGAGACGGCGACGATGTCTCCGCCGAGCCCCCCCGCCATCCGGGCGATGAAGTCGGCGGAGGCCGGGGCGACCACGAAGGCGTCCGCCTCGATGGTGCTGTCGATGTGTTCCGGACGACCGGACTCCAGGTCGGTCCGCCAGATCTCCGAGAGGGCGGGCTGCCGCGTCACCGAGGCGAAGGTGAGCGGGGTCACGAACTTCGTCGCCGCCGGCGTCAGGAGCGCCCGGACATGGGCCCCGGCCTGAGTCCAGCGGGACGCGAGCTCGACCACCTTGTAGGCGGCGATGCCCCCCGTCACGCCGAGGGCGATGGTCCTCCCCCGGAACGCGTCACGGATCTCCTGGGTGTCGACTGGCAGCATCGGCGTGCCCTCCGGAGTCCGGGCCGCGCGCGGGCGCGGCGATGCCGCTCCCGCGCGCGCTCCCGGGCGCCGCTCTCGATCGGTCGGTGATCAGCTGTCCTTGGTCGGGTTCAGGAACGCGGAGAGCTCCTTGATCCGCGCCTCCTTGATGCGCTTGAGATCGGAGCCGTAGATCTCCTTGTCGTCACCCTGCTCGTCGGCCTTGCCGAGACGACGGACGTCCTGCATGAAGTTCGGCTGGCACTCGGCGCGATCCGCGAGCTCGATCTTGTCCTCGAGGATCTCGTGAATGACGACGTCCTGCAGATCGCGCGGGTTCTCCACCTCGACGAGGGGGCGCGCGCCGCGCTTCAGTTCGACGAGGCGCTTCTGCATGAGGGAGGTGAGCCGCAGCTTCCCCCCCACCTTCAGGATCAGCTGATCCTCGATCTCGCTGTCGAGCATCCTGGGAGCTCCTTTCACCCGGGTCCCCCTCTCCGGGGCTCCGGTTCTCTCGACTGACGGCGGCGGAGCCGGGCTCCGAGCACGCCGATTTCTTCAGGGCGCGGCCCGCGGACCTCCCCGGAGGGAGCTCCCCGGTCCGTGTCAGGTTCTCTCTTCCGCCTGCTGGATCAGCTCGAGGATCTCCGCCACGGCCCGGTCCAGGTCGTCGTTGACGACCGAGTGGTCGTAGCGGTCCTTCCGGGCGAGCTCAGCCAGCGCGTTCCTCATTCTCAACTCGATCGTCGCCTCATCGTCGCTGCCCCGGGCCTCCAGGCGTCGGCGCAGCTCCTCGATGCTCGGCGGCTCGAGGAACAGATAGAGCGCGGAGACCCCGCGGTCCATCAGCGCCTCGGCGCCCTGGACATCGATGGAGAGCAGCACGGTCCGACCGGAGTCGAGCTGCCGCTCGAGCGGCTCCCGCGGTGTCCCGTAGAGGCGCCCGTGCACCTCGGCCCACTCGAGGAACCGATCTCCTTCGATGCCCTCGCGGAAGGCGGCGTCGTCGAGGAAGAAGTAGTGCTCGCCGTCCACCTCACCGGGGCGCGGCGGTCGGGTCGTGGCGGTGATCGCCCGCACGACCTCGGGGGTGCGCAGCAGACGCTCGCACACGCTGGTCTTCCCCGCCCCGGATGGGCCGGAGAGCAGCACCAGGCTTCCCCTCTCCTCGTTCACCTTCGACTCCTCGCGCCCGCGGCGCATCGGTCACTCGATGTTCTGCACCTGCTCACGGAGCCGGTCGATCTCGGCCTTCGCCTCGACCACCCGCTCCGAGATCTCGTAGCGGTTCAGCTTGGCGGTCATCGTGTTCGCCTCGCGGAACATCTCCTGGGTCAGGAAGTCGAGCCGCCGGCCGATCCTCCCGCCCTCCTGCACCAGCTTCGTGAACTGGTCGAGGTGTCCCCGGAGACGCCCGACCTCCTCGGTCACGTCCGCCTTCTCGGCGAGAATCGCGCACTCCCGCCAGAGCTCGCCGGAGTCGATCTCCACGTCGAGATCCCGAAGGAGCTCCTGCACGCGGGCCCGGAAGCGATCTCGGTTCTCCACCGCGAGGCCCGGGAGCACCTCCTCGATCGCCTCCATCGCGGCGCGCAGCCCCGAGGTGATCTGCGCGAGCTCCTCGCGGAGGTGCGCGCCCTCGGCGGCCTGCATCTCCCGCAGCGCCTCGACCGCGTCGTCCACCGCGCCCTCGATCAGGGGGAGCAGACCGGTGGGGTCCGCGATCGGGTTCTCGGCCTTCACCAGCCCCGGGACCTGAAGGAGCTCGGTCAGGCTCAGCACCCCCTCCGGAGCGACCCGGTCGCGAAACGCCGTGAGCGTGGCCCACAGCTGCTCGAGCCGGGCCTCATCGATGGAGGGAGGCTCGTGCCCGCCCTCCAGCTCGACCGTCAGGGTCAGGCTGATCGAGCCTCGCTCGACCCGCTCCCGGATGCGCTGCTCGACCCGGTGCTGCGACCAGGCGAGCTCATCCGGAACGCGAGAGGCGATCTTCAGGTACCGGTGGTTCACCGAGCGAACCTCGACCCGGATCTGGATCGCCTCCGCCTTCCGACGACCGGCGCCGAAGCCGGTCATGCTGCAGAGCTGCTGCGGCAAGCGCCCTATCCCTCGCCGTCCGCGGGGGTCGTCTCGGCGGCGCCGGCGTCGGTGTCGGTCGCCCCTGCGTCGGCACCGTCGGTCGCGCCACCGTCGGTCGCGCCACCGTC
>Ga0181568_10001754_pt1 | contig 19737 bp, 12 predicted proteins | sample 101ome_20_FD_133758 | JGI IMG/M metagenome (GOLD analysis project Ga0181568, IMG submission 133758) | Coastal salt marsh microbial communities from the Groves Creek Marsh, Skidaway Island, Georgia - 101404AT metaG (megahit assembly) | ecosystem: Environmental > Aquatic > Marine > Intertidal...
CGACGACGGCGACGACGGCGACGAACGTGCCTGATGATGATGACGAGAAAGACGTGCTGACTCGGCTGACGGCTGACGTGGGGAAAACGACGCTGTCGACCGGGAATACGGACGATGACGCGCCGACGGAGGATGGTGGTGGCGGTGCGTTCGTTGTGTTCGTTTCTGGTAAACAGGAGAGACAGACGACGTCGAGAAGCGGTGGGAAAGGAGGCGGTGGTCGGTGTAAACGGAGAAGCGAAGAGGTGGCGACGAGCGCGCTCGGTTGCGAAGTGCTGCACGAATACGGGAAAGGGTTTTTAGCCGCAACGCCGAGTGCGTGGGTGCACGAGTGCGAGGATAGTGGGATGGTTAGTGTTTTCGTCGGGAAACTCGATAATCTCAGCGAGATGGCTCGGGATGCAGACCTGCCGTCGGACGCGAACCCAGCGCACGTCGTTACGCAGTTGAGAGCGACGTCTGGACATCATTTCTTGGACGAACTCAGGGGTAAGTGGGCCTTTTGCATGCTTCATCCGCAGCGTAACGCCGTGTTCGCGGCGGTAGATAGTCAGGGAACGCATGCAATCTACAGGGGACGCGGTTGCGAAGGAGGTGTCGTGGTTTTGCACTCGCCAGCAGGCAATGGATTTGTGCCGCGCGATTGTCAATCGCTCGATGTCTTTTTGGATCTACAGAAAATTCCAGCAGGAAGCTTTATAAGCGGAAACCGGCACATCTCACCGCACAGATACGTGTCGATGCGGTCAGATGAAAATATTATGGACTCTTTCGCGTACGATGCACATCACGATACACACAAATCACATCAGCAGAAACAACACATGAGTCAAGTCGATGAATGAAAATGTTCAACATTGAAACCAATCTGTAATTTGCACAGCTACTAAATCGCGCCGCTAATTGAGTACTAACTCTTCTAATCTGTTTGCGTCGTCGAGATGCTTCACAACTTTGAAACTCCAAAATTCCCGCGACTCAGTTTTGGCTGCAAAAGCTGCTCGTACCCCGGTGGCGTGTGAGATTTGTTGAACGGCGCATCCTGAACTTCGTCATACAGACGTCGATACACGTCACCATCACTCGCTCCCAGCGCAGAGTTGAGAAAGTAATCGTGGAGTCCGAAAGAATCCACCAGAGCTGCGGCGTCTGGTCTGAGTTCGGCGAGAAGTTTGAAAATTTCTGTACGAATGTCGGACGCTTGCTCTGCGTCAATGTAGCCATCTTCAAGGAACTCTCCCATGGTGTCATCCATGCCGCAAAGTCCGTGGAGACAGACTAATCGATGGAGAACTCGCAATGTATTGGCACTCACTCGTCTCTTAGTCTCTTCATACGCGAGTACAAAGTTGTACATGACGACAAATGCGCAATGAGCTTTAGCAGCGCCAATCCATTGCACCATGTGCACTTGCATGGTTTCGTCGGGTGACATGCTACCGGCCGCCGTTGATGCTTCACTCACCAATCGCCACGCTCGATGCGCATACGCCTCTAGTATTGCGTTCTCATCGCGCATACTCGAGCCCATTTCAAGAGAACTACGGTTGCTGACGCCTCGCAGATATGAAAGCGCCGTTGGCGGTGCCGTTCCATCAAGCATTTTTCGATAGGATTTTAGAAGGTAACGCGCTGTTTGTAGGCATAAGACGTTGTTGTCTCCTTCGTACGTAACGTTTGGCGCGTAGGTTGCGAATGTGGTGCCGAATCCTGCCAAACTCATGTATCCGTGGCCTCCGCACGTGAGCCTACACGCCTCAATCGCATCTTTGGTTGCCCACGAACAGTACGCCTTCAAGCCACTAGACGTGGCGTGGAGTTCTGGAAGTGCCGAATAGTCCTTCTTTTCTCTAGAATCTTTCTGAAACTCAAAAAACATGCGTCGCATGTAATCAGAGGTGCAGTGAAAGGCGAAAGCCTTTGCGAGAATCGGGAAAAGAGTTCTTTGACTATGTTGGTAATCGAGCACTTGACGCTCAAATCCAGTTTCTCTATCCGCGTTCGACTGACGTCTGACCAAGTTATAGCGGACGGCGATGGTGACCGCCTTCTTCATGTAGAGAGCAGCGTTCATCACAATGTCCGAACGAATGAATACCATGGTGCCGTATGAAACTTTTGCCACGGGCGGCGGCGTGTACGTTCCGTCTCGCTCCACTTTTGAATGACCCATCAACATTGCTCGTCGAGGTATCCGAACGTGATCGAATCTCAAGAAACCGTTATCGATAGCGTTGTATCCCATTTTGTTTCCAATATCTCCTATCGTGCACCCGGGCAATGGTTCATGATTTTTGTTGTTGCGAATTTGGACGACAAACGGATGAACCCCATGATCGACACCCTTTGTGAAGAGACGCGCCATCACCACGGCATGTGTCGATGTCTTTCCGAGACCTCCGGGCCACCATTTCGTACTCGTCAAGGTTGGCGAATGCACGATAAACTCTTCCGTCTCTCCATCGTACGTCGCCGTCGTCTCCAAACCCCTCAAATACGTCCCGTGTCCCAGCTCTGTCTGCGCGTACGTTCCAACGCACTCCAACTTTACGCACTTTGGAATCCAATACTTCCGCTGGTCTTCGTCTCCCTGTCCTTGAATCGTCGGTATAAACATCCCAAGGTGTAAATCCAATCCACTCGGTTCATCGATGAGCTCACGCATGATTCGAGCCACCGCAACCGGTTCCTTTTCATCCAACGCTGCCGCCGCTCTCGGCAACGCCAGCATCATCTCCAGCGTTCTCCTGTACAACTCCTCCCTCTCCACAAAGTACTTGCCCCGTTTACTGAACACTTTTTCCTCGCTCATGACGTTGGCAATCTTTTCTCGCAGCGCGACGTTTTTTGCACCGCCCGCGAGCAAGGTTTGCAACTCTTTCGAGTCGAAACTCGCGCGCGCTCGTTCTCGAGCCAAATCCTCAGTCGGTTCACGCGCGTTAGCGACGATGACTCGCGTGCTCGGCTGCACGAGCGCGCGCGTGCGATCGTCGACGCGATCAGACGAAGACGTCATTTCGTTCGTTCGTTCGTTCGTTCGTTCGTTCGTTCGTTCGTTCGTTCGCGTCCAAAGTCTGACGCGCGCGGGGCGATTGATTCACAACAAGATGGAAAGGATTACATTACAAAGACGAGGCGTTTGCGAGAGAGGAAACGGATAGAAACAGACGGACACAGATGGAAAACACAAAACCTAGCTAGCTACTTGTTCGCCTTGCGAGATTCTAAAACGGCTAGAATTCTTCTGAGGGTGATCCCTTCGCCTGGGCCGTAACCGTCGACGACGCTATCCACGCCCGGGAATTCGCCACCCTGTTGCAGACGGTTGCGCACCATGACGGAGAAGGCGCCGGCGGCGGTGGCTTCGGAACACGTGGATTGGGCGCCACCGATAAATACGACGTTGTCAGAGGTGAAACCGCGCTTCATGGCAATCTGTGAGATGACTTCGGCCGTTAACATGGACCTGCGACTGGTTGAAAAGATTCCAGAGTCGATGATGACGTCCGAGTTGAAGCTCTGTCGTTGCAAATCGCCACCCACCTCTGGGGCGAGCAAATCGCCCTTGGTCTTTTTCATCATTTGCGCAGCCTCCGTGCGAGCCTGGCTGGCGATGCCCGCGGTGTCGTTGAAACTCTCGGGTGCACCAGTGATGGAAATAGCGGCTGTGCGCAGCGGACCGAGACCGGCAATCGCAGCTTCCAACACGCGTTCCTCGGCGGTGGACGCCGTCTCGGCGACGACGAGCACGCGCAGCTTGTCGTTCTCCACCAAACAGTCGTCTATGAAACGCTCCACCCCGGACCGAAGCTTGAGCGCACCCTCGTCAATCATCATTTGAAACTGTTTCTCCTTCTCTTCGATGAGTCCGCTGATGAAAGCCTCCTTGGCGCGGAGTTGTTCTTCGCTCGTCAACGCGCCCTCCTCCGCCTCCTCCGCGTCTCGCCCCGTGGACGCGAGCGGCACCACGCTCTCCAGTCTCTTGAGCGCCTGCATGTACTCATCCGTCTCAATCTTCTTCGACGCCCCCACCACCTCGGTGGGGTATCCATAAAAGTGAAAGTACCGCTCCAGCATTCCGTACGCGTTCCCACCGCCCGATCGCAACAGAGACGCGTACTCCCGGTGGTCCCAGCTCGCGTTCACCACGCCCCTCGCTCGAAACGCTCGATTAAACGCCACCCGGTGTCCATCCCCGTGTACATCCACGAGCGCCCCATCGCACTCTATGATGATGAGTGTTTTCGTCGTCGTCCTCGACTCGTCCTCGTCCTCGTCACCAATCGAAGACGACGCCATCGTTCGCACGTCCGCCCGTCGTACAAACGCCCTCCTCCTCGTCAGCAACGCGACTGTTGACTCTGAACGACGAAGCCGACCCGCATTCGATTCTCGACGTCTCGTCGTCGTCGTCGTCGTCATCGTCATCATCGTCGACACGCTCGTCGTCACGCTCGTCATCGTCCGTCACGCTCTATCGTCGTCGCTCTGTCGTCGCTCTATCGTCGTCGTCGTCGCTCTATCGTCGTCGTCGTCGTCCGTCACGCTCTGCGGTCCAACTGGTCCAACTGGTCGAACCCGACTGAAGTTTTTACGTACACGGGTACACGGGTACTCTGTGTACACGGGTACACGGGTACTCTGTGTACCATTTGCAAATTTCAAAAACGAGACGGAAAAGACACGAATGCGTGAACGATGATCGTCTGATGGGTCCGATTGTTCAATCGTCCGATCGTCCGTCTGTGGTGTCCGATCGGACCCATCGATCGACGCGTCGGCGGCGTCATCGAACCGACCGACCGCTCGTCCGCGCCCCGGCGACGGCGGCATCCATCGTCGCGCGGGGGAACGCAACGCCGCGCGTCCGGGTGAACCGAAAGGTCGATCGATCGGTGGGTCGTCGGTTCGCGTGGGCGTGCACGCGCGTCTGAGGCGACGCGAAAGACGGACGGAAGGACGACGCGCTCCGACCCGCGACCAACGACTCATCCGTTCAACCTGACGCGTCGGGGTGACGACGGGGTTCGTTGGGGACGGACGGGATGGAGTACGCCGAGTACGCGCCGGATAGCCGGAACGCGTTGTTGAAAAATAAACGCGCGTATAGATGGCTTGGACACACGACGGCGACGTACGCGCAGTACGTGGTGTACGTCGCGGAGGGCGTGGCTAAGAATACGTACAACGCGTTGCGGGGAATCAAAGACTGGCGGACGGATGACGAGAACGGGGAGAAGAATGACCTCGCGCCGTTGTCGGCGGGTAAAGCGAAGGACTTTTTCTACATTGCGAACATGTATGGGAACATTGAGGACACGTTTAACCGACCGATTTACTCATCGCCAGAGGATTTTATCGACGTCGCTATCCGCGCTCCAGAACACAGCCGAGGGTACTTTGCGCGTCTGACAGCCACGCCAGAGTCGAGGAGGTGCCTCAACTTGGGGAGTTATAATTATTTGGGATTTGGTGGTGTCAACGAGCACTGTACACCGGTTGTGGAAAACTCTCTGAGTGAGCATCCAGTCACTACGGGTTCGCCCGCGGCAGAGCTCGGTAGGGACTCAAATCTTCGCGAAGTTGAAGAATTAGTTGCCCGTTTCGTCGGCAAAGAGAGCGCGTGCGTCGTGGGCATGGGATTTGCAACAAATAGCACCGTCATTCCGGCGCTTTGTTCAAAGGGAGATTTGATCATTTCCGATTCACTCAACCACAATTCGATTGTCGAGGGAGCTCGCCTCAGCGGCGCCAAAATCCGCCCGTTCAAGCATCAGTGCGTCGGCGATCTCGAACTCATCTTACAAGATGCGGTACTGGGTGGCTACAATTACAACAAAATTGTCGTCATCGTGGAAGGAATTTATTCAATGGAAGGGGAAATTTGCAACTTGAAGCCAATTGTGGAGGTTGCAAAGATGTATGGAGCACACGTTTACTTGGATGAGGCGCACTCCATCGGAGCCATCGGTCCAACCGGACGCGGCGTGTGCGAAGAGCTTGGTGTGGATACGAAAGATGTCACCATCATGATGGGCACTTTTACAAAGTCGTTCGGTGCCGCGGGTGGATACGTAGCTGGGGATAAAGAGGTCATTGATGCTGTGAAGAGATTTTCATTGGGCTACACCGAGGCGGTGTCGATGGCGCCGGCGGTATGCGCACAGGTACTTTCCTCTCTTCGCATGATTGAAGGCGCAGATGGAACAGATATTGGTAACCAAAAGCTTAATGACTTACGCGAAAACTCCAAGTTCTTTCGCGACGGACTTGTTGCGCTCGGTCTTGAGGTGCTCGGGGACCACCCATCACCGATCATGCCCGTTATGCTCTACCAGCCGTATAAAATTGGCGATTTTTCACGCATGGCTTTCAATCGTGGGCTAGCGGTAGTCGTTGTTGGCTCTCCTGCCACGCCGCTGACGCTTCCGCGAGTGCGTTTCTGCATATCAGCCGCTCACAAACGCTCGGACCTTGAGAACGCGCTTCATGTCATTTCCGAGATAGCTGATGAACTTTGCTTAAAATTCAAAAAGTATCCAGCCAACAAATACTTCCCTGGAAGCATCGAAGAACTCGAAGCGAAGGAACACAAAGAAAGCATCCGTCGGAAAGAACAGGCTCTGAAGACGAGAGAGAAAGCCTTGGAATCCGCCTCACGTCTCCACTGGGCTCCAGTCTATGTAGGTAGTAAGGTGAACGAAGAGATGAAAATTGAAGATCAGAAGGTTCAAGAATTTGCAGAGTCAGAGCTCAAGGACTCGTATGAGATGGCTTTGAGCTCACAAGACGTGCTCGATTTGACTCATGACGAGACCATGCGATCTCAATGTGCCGAAACCATTCATCGCTACGGTCTTGGCTCTTGTTCGCCTCGAGGTTTCTACGGTACTTTCCGTCCTCACATGGATTTGGAAGAGAAAATTGCAAAGTTTCTCGGAGTTGGTGAATCTGTGTTGTACTCATTCGGTGTTTGTACCGCATCGAGTGTGATTCAGGCGCTCGCTTCGAAAAGTGATGTTGCCGTTGTCGACAGAGGAGTTGGGCCGAGTATCATTGCAGGTCTTCGCCTCGCAAAACTGGAAATTCGATGGTATGACCACGCTGATGCTGCTGATGCTGCGCGAGTTTTCGCTCAAATTGAATCAGAAGATGGTTCGACGTCTGCAAGGCTCACTCGACCTGTCCGTCGCCGATGGTTGATTTCTGAGGCTTGTTTTGCTTCAACGGGGAGACTCGCTCCATTGAAAGAGTTGGTGGCATTGAAAGATCATCATCACGCCAGAATGATTCTTGATGAATCGTACTCGTTTGGATGTATGGGAGACAGTGGCCGTGGATTGACTGAGCATGTCGGCCTTAGTAGCAGTGCTGTCGATGTCATTTGTGCGTCGTTGGAGGTTGCATGTGGATCTGTGGGAGGTTTCGTTGCTGGTGACACGGGTGTTGTCGCGTATCAGCGTCTGATGGGTAGCGGATACGTGTTTTCCGCATCTTTACCACCATATCTAGCGACCGCTTCGTTACACGCGATATGTCGTATCGAAGCTGAACCTGCCATGATTGATAAACTCCGTGATGCCGCACGAAGAATTCGAAGTGCCTTGGTGAGCGGGGAGATCCCCGGCCTGACGACTGAGGCCGATGCTGAATCCCCGGCCATCCCGGTCAAGTTGTGCGCAGGTATCGGAAGTGGAAATGAAAATTTGCTTCTTCACCGCATCGCGGCTCGCATGAGGAGTAAGGGCTTTGGTGTTTGCGTTGCGCGAACAAGTCCTGCCATTTTACCGTCACATCGACCGGCTCCATGTTTGCGTGTGTACGCTCATGCGAGTCATTCACCAGAGCAGATCGATGCCATGTTGACGGCAATGCGAGAAGCTGCCCTTGACATCCTCCCGCAGCACGCACTAGCGTCACCTATGCCTCAAAAACGACCGTCGTTGGATCATCAAGTGAGAATGTCACCCCGTTCGCTCTTCACACAACAATCTTACGCTTTGGATGGTCGACCAGTAACAAAGAGCAAAGAACTCGAGCAGATACGCAAGAAGATGATGATGGAAGAAGAAATCGAAGAAACTAAGGCTTGGAAATTGTCTCTGCTGGATAATGATATTGATGAAGAACCGAAGAGTCTCTCTGTCCCTCTGCTTGTTGGTTTGTTGTGGTGTCACAACCTCTTCCGGCGCTACATAATCGGCCAGATTAACATTACGAAGCACCTCGTACCAAACATGCTCATCAAAGTTGGGTTGCACCCGGATCAAGTCGGTACCATCGGTCGAACTTTCCATGTCATATCTATCTGGTTGGGAAGTCGAAACTTTTACAAATTAGTGCTCCCAGTAATCGTGTGGGTTGTGGACACTCGCTACGCACAGATGATGATGATTTTATACTGCATGAGCTGTGCGTACGGTTGTCTTACAAAAGGTACTATGAGCACACAGAGCTCAAGTAGAAGACCCGTCCACAGCGCACTTGGAGCGCTTGCGCCGCATAAGGTGTATGCGTGGCCTTCCATTGCCGGCATGAACGCATCTGCAATCCCCTTCTTCGTTCTTAGATGGAGATATGGCAGTATTCCACTCTGGGAAATGGAGCACCCTTACGTCGTAATCTTTGACTACGCCCTCGCCTTTGCGTACATGCTTGCCATCGTGATGAGTCGTCTAGCCGTGGGGGAGTCTCCTGCAAACATGCAAGGCGGAGTGGTCCTCGGCGCGGTGGGCTTGCGTTTAGTTTTACCTTTGGCGGGTTGGTGCGAAGCTGGTCTCGAAGCTGGTACTGTCATGACTGTCCAAGGTGCATGCTTTCTTGCGTTGACAGCGGCTGCAATCCTATTGTTTCCAGTGCCTCTCAACAGCAGAGGTCAAGTTTTAGCTGCTGCGCAGACGTGCTATCGACGAATGTGGCGCACGCTGTTTTACATGCTCGCCTTCTGTGTTGGCTCCATATGGCGCACCACTCCGCAAGGTGACGCGACTCGAGCAGATTCAACGAGTGGATGGCTCGCACTAATCGCTCTGAAAGCGACCATCGGGCACGTCGTTCTCTACACAAGTGTTCTTGCGTTTGGATCTATGGCAAAGATTGCCTTTGAAGGTGCACTTCGCTTGTACGTAAGACAGATCAAGCCGAGGCTGCAACAGCCAGGCCAGAAGAGTGGTTCAGTCGGCACTGTACACATGAGGCGTGCAGCTCTCTACTTTGTCGAGCTCGCGCAGGATGTCACTGCTGGCTTGACAACCGCGAGCATCGTGCCGCGTATTTTCGATACTCTCTCCATCTAGGTAGAGCTCCGTTCTTGTGTAAAAAAAGCAGATAAGTTCACCAACGTCACAAACGCGCGTGCGCGAGATGATGTCGTCATCCGTTGGGGTGATCACACACGCACTCGTGCGCGGAACGTTTTTTAGCGCACACCATTCAAGGAATGGCAACAAACGACGCGTTCGAACGCAAGCGACTCAAGTTGTCGAAGAAGATGCAAGAGTCTCTGTTTCTGTGCAAGACGTGAAGCGCGACTTACTCGCCGCTGCAGCGGCCTCGGGACGTGGAGAAGCGGCTAGTAGCACTCAGAAGGATGAGATTAGTAACTTGTCCTCAAAGCTGATACCGATGAACCCGACGGAGTCGCCGGTGACCTCTGCTTATATCAACGGAACCTGGGAACTGGTCTATTCGTCAAGTTTTGCGTTTCGATCGTCACCATTCTTTTGGGCTGTCGGCAAGCTTCTCGGTCCACAGGCCGACTTCTTTTACGACGCCCATGATCATCAGACGGGTATGTTCGGCGGTGGATGTGGTCGATGCGTGCAGAAGATAAACTTGACTACGGAGAAAGGCACGCTCACGAGTGACTGTGTCGTGAAGGCCTCCGTTGGCATCCCTTTGTTGGGCTTTGCCCCGTTGATCTCGGGTTTTGGATCGGTAATAACCAAGGGAGAGGCTCGCGCGGTCGCGCCCGATACGATTTCGGTGCCGTTAGGATCGCTGTCAACGACGGTTTCACAAGATGATGCCTCGGTTCTGCCCGCGCTAAACTTCCTCAACGGGACCACTGTGCCAGTTGGCGACGTCCTGAGCCGCATATCCGATGCTTCATCCGAGGTATTCATGCGAACAATGTATCTAGACGATGAATTGAGAATTAGCGAGCTTGAAGATGCGACACTCCTTATTTACAGACGCGTAGAGTAGGCATCGGTCAACTGGAGCACGACTTTTTTGTAAAGCAAAAGATTACGTCGAGCAAAAGATATCCCCCCCTCACTCGAAGACGCATAAGGAAACCATGAGCGCGCGTTTTAACGTCATCGGCCGGCAAACGATACGCGTCCACTCCGGTTCACATAGATTTCGTCGAAGTTCCGGGCGCTCTGTGAACGCCCCAGTTTCAGCTCGCGTCGGTTCCTCCCTGAGCGTTGTGAAGGATAATGCGGACGTGGTGGTGATTGGCGGTGGTCTCGCCGGGTTAGCGGCGTGTAACGAGCTAGAATCAAAAGGAGTCGATTATTTACTGCTCGAAGCTAGCGATGATGTAGGTGGGAGAGTCCGCACGGACCAGGTTGACGGTTTCTTACTGGATCGAGGCTTTGCCATTTTTCTCACCGGTTATCCAGAAGCTCAAAAAGTTCTGGACTATGAAGCACTCAACTTGCGACCTTTTTACGCTGGAGCAGACGTGCGATTTCAAGGTGAATTTGTCAGACTCGCTGATCCATTCCGCCATCCGGTGGATGGCATCCTCTCGTTACCAAACCCAATAGGTAGTATTAAGGACAAGGTGCTTGTTGGGCTCATTCGATTTCAGACTGTTCTTGGAATGGGATCGATCGAGGAGATGATGACAAGAGGTGAGGAGACTACGATTCTCAAACGATTGGTAGACTTTGGTTTCAGCGATGCTATGATTGATCGATTTTTCCGCCCTTTTATGGCTGGTATATTTTTCAACCGCGAGCTCACCACTTCAAGCAGATTGTTCAACTTCGTTATGCGTATGCTTGCAACAGGACAAAATTGCCTTCCAGCTGCTGGAATAGGAGCGGTGAGCAGTCAATTGCGTGACAATCTGGATGCAGACGCTTTGCGTATGAATACCAAAGTTTCCGAAATTGGGGGGAGAGAGAATGATGGCTCGCGTCGCATACAGTTGCCAAGCGGTGAAACAGTCTTGGCAAAGAAGGCTATAATTGTGGCGTGCGAGGGACCTGAAGCGTCGAGGTTACTTGGACGCGCGATAGAAAGTAGTCCCAGCAGCAATGAACCCGCTGTTGGAACCACGTGCCTTTATTTTTCCATGGACAAAGCACCGACTTCTGATCCAATTTTATACCTCGACGGCGACAATCGTGGAAGCATCGTTAACAACTGCTGCTTTCCTAGCAATGTTGCGCCTTCTTACGCACCACCGGGGAAAGCGCTAGCTTCGGTATCTATTATTGGCGTTCCCAATGATGATGATTCTACGCTAGAAGCTAAAGTTCGGTCTGAACTCTCGGGTTGGTTTGGCGCCGACGAAGTTAGCTCCTGGAATCTGCTTCGCGTGTACCGAATCCCGTATGCCCAGCCAAACCAAACCTTGCCGACCGACTTTGCTAGATCTAACAGCCTAGGTGAAGGCCTTTTCGTTGCCGGTGATCATAGGAACTCGGCCACTTTCGATGGTGCCCTCGTATCTGGTAGACGCGCTGCTGAAGCGGCGCGTTCAGAGTTGTAATAACTGAAAAACCAAGAAAGCTGTAGTGCTCGTCGCTTCATTCACCTCCATGCGCGCGGTGAGTCGCGCCCGTTCTGCAAGCGGCTTGCGAGCAAATTTACTGCGTTCGAAGAAAGAAGGGAGATCGAAACTCGCGCCTAATCGACGACCCGCGAGCGAAAGGTTTGGGGTAATGAAGGCGCAGTCGGCGGCAACACTCGACACGGTGCTGAACGGCGTGGTGGCGACAAACTACTTGAGTCCAGTGCGCGTGATCGAGGACTTAGTGGCACAGGAGCGAGAGAGCGATGCAGTTATCCTCCTCAACAACGTGGTTCCTCCTGAGTCTCTCTCATTGTGGATGTCGTGCGCGTATCGAGTGTGCGCGGACGGAGGCGCAAACCAGGTGGAGGCTCTGCAGTCGCAGTACGCAGAGGCGGTGAGTCAGATGAACTACGATGGTCATCACGCGTTCAAGCATCCGAACTGTATCGTGGGTGATATGGATAGCGTTTCTACGACTGTGGTAGAGATGTATCGGAAGAATTCGGAGTATGATTGTACGTTTGTCAACCAACAAGAGGATCAGGACTCGACAGACTTCGTGAAGTGCCTCAAGCACATAATCAGGTGCAAGCCAGGGATCAAGCGTGTCTTCGCGCTAGGTGGATTGGGTGGAAGGCTTGACCACGTTCTCTACAACATCAAGACTTTATTCGACTTCTCGCAGTTGGAAATCGTGTTGATTGGTGATAACTGCATGGCGCGCGCTATACCGGTAGGGCGAACTGTCATCAAGCGTGATGGTACATGTAGCACCACTTACTGTGGTTTAGTGCCCTTACAAGGAACCGCTCGAGTGAAAACAACAGGTTTGAAGTGGAATTTGAACGATGATGTGATGGCATTTAGTGCTGGAGGTCTCATCTCAACCAGCAACCAGTTTGTGAGCGATGAAGTCACCGTTGAGACAGATGAACCACTCCTGTTCACTTCCTCACCATCGTAGACGTTGTGTGTCTTGGAATGAGAGAGAATGGTTCAGCCATCAATCGATTCAGTCAGTATTCGACTATTGTATTCGGTAGAAGAGTAGAGTGTAGAAGTTTAGAAGGTGTTTTTTATTGAGCGGGAGACGCCTAAAAATTCTATGTGGTGCTAAAGTTCTTCCCGTCCTTCATGTGAAGCAGTGCTTTCGACACGCGTTAAATAGGCTTGACCTTCATGTGCAAAGTAATGAGCGAAAACACAAAGCACTTCAAATCCTGAACCAGATAGTAAAAGTTTCTGTATCCATCAGGGTCCTTACTGTTCTGAACGTCTAATAGAGAGCCTATTTTTGATGTGGTGAAAGACGTGTGTTCGTCTCCGTAAACGATTTCCAACTCCTGTCGTCCCTCTCGATCAGGCTCTGGCCATGCACTATCGTCTTCCTTCATGACCTGACTATCCTGGATGATCCTTGCGACTTCCTTGAGCACTTCTGAAGACACCGTCATCTCTTTTCGGATGCACGTGTCGTTCTTGTAGTTCGAGTTGTTCGCGTACCTCAACTTGCCGTCCGGTCTGAGCTCAAACTCTAAAAATTCATGACCGAATCTACCCTTGTGTCCCTGCGTGCGCGAATCAATCGGCAGTTGTTCCCGTCAGTCCCGTTGAAAAGTGGAAAGCTTTTTGTCAGAAGATAGTGAATCGTCGAGCGCGCGCTGAAGCGCGCCCGAGCGCGCTGCTCGTTACGAAGATGACGGCGTACGCACCACGTAGTATCGAACGTAAAAGTCGTCCATTATCCTCTCGTCGTCCCTCGAGGTGCAGCCGATCCGAACGGCCCAAACGTGTAGCACTCTGCGGAATCTTTTGGCGGTTTCGCCAGTCTCGAGCGCACGCTGGTGTTCTCACTCGTTTGGTCATCGCTCATCGAAACATGGCCGATGAGACGGGCTCAGTGGAATATTTGCAGCGCGTCGAGTGCGGCGACGCGCGCCTCCTCCTCATAGGCGCTCCGGGAGACGGCGTCGAACCTTCGCTCTTGTTGACTACTGGGAACAACTCGGCTCAATACTTGTTCGAAGTTCCTGAAGGGTTCTCTAGGCTCGCGCTAGAGTCTAAAGTACGGCCAACCGGTAAACTTAGAGCGTGTTTTACCAGTGAGTGTTCCCCAAAGTCGTCAGGGGGGCTTACAGGGCTGATATTGAGACTAGCTGCGGACGGGCATGAGCGCATTGCGGTTGTTAGTTCAACTGGCGTCCAAGCGGAAGTTGACGCTGCGAGGAAATGCACGAGGTGGGTGCATCCAGAAGTAGATGCTGTTGAACTCTCTTCGAATTCAAAACATTCAGGGGGGTTGAGCAGTTATGCCGATGACTCGGTGACAGTTTGGCCGCTTTTCAGTGACGACACAAGCGAGTGCTTGATATGTGAGTGGGACAAGTTGAGACGGAGTAATTCTGGTAGCGACTCTGACGACACAGAAAAGAGCGATTCAGAGCACGTCGCCGCGTTAGTCAACTTCAAGGATGGCGTGAACAATCAGGTAAATGGAGGCATCGAAGGTACTTCAGTGAAAGGAAATGCATCCTCAGTTTGTCTTGGTTACATCTGTGAAGTAAAAGACAGGTCAAACAAACCCACTTTGCGCTTTTCTGTCGTGAACGTGAGAGATGTCAAACTCGTGGACGACATGATGACGAATCCAACGATAAAGTGTCTGTGTACAACAGGGTTACACGCCCAAAGTGCGATGTTTCACTGCACAGCAAAGCAAATTAGAAGTACAGACGAGTACGTTTTGTGGGCGAAGAGCGTGGAGTGCAAGCACTTTGCGTGCGGTGTGGACGATGAGATTGGATTTAGAGCGAGTGCTCGAGTATCTATTCGTCTCAGCACGATAGATTCGGACGTATTTCCAATTCCTCGAGTGCTTGGCAATAGAAAGCCAATCAAGGCGGAAACCTTCTTCACAGAGCTCGGTCTGTGTAGTTGCGTGGACATTAAGGGTAATAATCCTACTTCTTGCATTGTCGATTACGACACAATACGTCCATCTGATGTCGCAATTGAAGAAGTTTTGCGTGATTTCGGAGCCAACTGTCCAGAATTTCAGGCAAGAACGTTGAAGGCGTTTGAGAGATTGAGACGAGGACCAGCAGAGCCTGACATAAAATGCACGAGCGCAAACAAGGATGCCGCATACGCTTTGAAGCTACGTCTGCAGCAAGGGTTGACTGCGACTAAACGCGTCAAGATGGAACATGATCCTCAAATAGTATTTTTAGGTACAGGATCTGCTGAACCCAACAAATATCGCGGAAGTAGCGGTATTTTGGTCGAGTTACCAAAATATTCTGCTGACGTCGCTGCATCTTGGATGCTCCTTGATTGCGGTGAAGGTACAGTTGGCTCAATTAAGAGACTTTACGGGAATTATGAATCGATGAACATCATCGCTGGGCTCAAGATGGTTTGGGTTTCACACCATCATGCTGATCATATGCTTGGTGTGCGCATGTTGCTTGATGAACATTATCACATAACTCAGAAACCTTTGACGGTCGTTGGTCCGACGTTACTTCGTGAGTGGCTCGAAGTCTGTGGCATGTACCGTAAGAAGTACCACTTTGTCCATTCACGAGATCTTTTCGTGGGACCGTTCGGTCGATTGCCTCCCCCACCGCCGCCACCGCCAAACCAACAACACAACATCTCCAAAGCACAGACCCATCAAGCAAATTGTCCAAATCTTCTCTCAACGTCATTCAAAACGATGGAAAGCGATATGGTACGGCTGACAGGACTGAGCCGATTTGAAGCCGTGCCTGTAGAACACTGTCGCGACGCCGCAGCTCTTGTTGTTGGGTCGTCAACAGGTTGGAGCCTCGCATATTCAGGTGACTGCCGTCCCTCTATCGCATTCTCAAGAGCAGCGCAAAGATGCCGATTGATGATTCATGAAGCGACTTTCGATGACAACTTAGTAGATCATGCGATTCGCAAGCGTCATTCTACTATCTCTGAGGCTATGTCTATCGCAAAGCAAGCCTCGGTACAATTTATTGTGTTGACTCACTTCAGCCAACGGTATCCGAAAGCGATAAAGTTGGATCAAGTCGAGACGCAACCAATAGTTGCGTTTGATGGGATGCGTTTGCGTTGTGGTCAAATGGACGAAATTTGTTCTCTTCAAAACCTCATTCAGGTAGCCGTGGACGGCCGTGCTGTAGACGATGCCAATACGACGTCAGCACAACAATAGTTTCTAGGAAGGAGCCTCATTGTGAGGCACGCCACTAGCAAAAAAAGTAGCATCAGTAGTACCTTACAATGAGGCACGCACCTCTTGCCAACATGTTCTGTGCCGTATCCCGCTCACAAACAGTTCGTAGAAATGCGACGCACATCCTCGCGGATGCGTGCCATGGTGTGGGCTTCAGTCTTGCACAAGCACTTAACTCTCAGACAGGCTCGCGGCTTGCTGCAGCCACGCAGAGTGAGGCGTGCGCAACGGAATTTCGACAATCGTTTTGGGATGGAGATCGTCTCATCACGTCGACGCTAGATCTTTCACGTGAAGGCGAGGTCGAGAAGTTCGTCGAAACAGTTCGGTTCTCGTTTGGTGACGATGTGAGTTGTCTCATCGCGAATGTTGGATGTGCGCCGTCTCGCTGGCACCGCGAGTCATTTCCCCTTCCCAGAATCGTCGACACTCAAGGCTCAGAGTGGATTCGATTATTAAAGGACGTGAGTGGAGTCGGAATTCTCATCAAGTCTGCAATTCCGACAATGTTGAGTACAGTCAAATCCTCTGAACGGAAGGTCATCTGCATCGTAAGCCACTTAACAACCCAGTCTTTGCTACAAAATGCAGCTCTGAAGGCATCTAATGCAGCGTTAACTTCTCTAGTCATGAGTACGAGTGAAGATATGAAAAGTCTTTCTCCTGGTCACTTCTGTTGCGTAAAGATTGACCCACCATTCGAGTTGTTTGGAAAGACGCATCTTTTGGCTGACTGGTCACTGGCCGCAGTAAAACTCATCGATAGACTTCGGTTTGACGATAGTTTTGCGTATGAGTGCGATGGAACGTGCGTGCGCGTTGATTACGTTGCAGAGGGAGCACATTGGAGTTGAAATGTTTGTTTCGCTTGCGTGAAAATACATACAGATACAAACGCGAAGTATCACGTGTAAGGTTGCCAGTTGAAGGCAAGGTCAATTTCGCCAGATTTTGCGTTGCCAACTTTGAATCTCGCCTCCATCGTTCCACCATGCTCGACGATCGTTGAAATAGGAACGATGAGGTTGCCCATGAAGTTACTCTTTTTACCAACAGGGAATGTGGAGTCCACATCGAAGATTTCAATTGTGACTTTTGCATCTTCGCTTGCAGGCGAGAACTCGAATCGCTCGTTAAACTCGGGATTCAAATTTTTGTAGTGTATTTTTGATGCGTACTCCACGTACTCTTGCTTGGACTTGTCTTTTTGCTTTTGCTTTAGTTTTTGCTGCCGTTTCTCGTCTTTCTTGTTCATAGAAATCAGACCTGCTCCCATTTCGTCGACCGGAATTTTCACCTTGACGTACGGATCTGACAGTCCATTGGAATCCATAACTTGAAGGTTAATAGCTCTAATGACGTGCACGGAAAGGAGACCAAGACCAGCGAAACGGGTTTTCGCCAATTCAGTTCCGAACATGATGAACTGTGTATCAAGCAAAAGACGCATAGGGGGCTTCGATTTGTTGCCAGACACTTGCTCCGGGAAGTCGACCCAGACTTCCTCTGACTCTCCGTTCATAGTGGCCTCTTTCAGCGGGGCGATCGGAACTTCATTAATGGCAAGCCGTTCGTCGCTGCTGAGAGGGTCGGCATCGCTATCAAACACGGCAACCTTCAGAGTACGGAGGTAAACGTCATCGACCGGAATGTAGAAAGTCTCTTCCCACGTTGGATCTTCATCGTTTTGTTTTGTTGTAGTCTTCACTTCAAGACCATGTTTTTTGATGAACAGTTTGACGTATGGATCTGTTTTTGAAAGAAGGTCTGTGCGGGACGTTCTCGGCGCGTACAACTGTGACTTTGAGCACTCCAGTGTTGTGCAGCTGAAGTACATTGGTGTCATACCACTTGAACGGTTTCACCTCGCCATCTGGCATGACAATCGGGTCGAAGTTGAAGCTAAGCGGCACGACCAACCTCTCTGGCTGTATGAACATGTCACCAATGATATCAGCAACGAATTCTTCGAGCCATTTGTCGATGACGTTGTACAAGACATCCAGACCGCTCGGCAACTCGGCATCGAACTCAATTATCGGCCTCTCGGTCATAGAGATGACAACACCGCCCAGAGGGCTCGGTAACGGAACCAAGGGATGTAACGATACGCGGAGTTTCGTGTATATTTCGAGGTCCTTTACTGCGATATTTATGTCCGCTCCGATGTGCGTTTTGGCGGCGAGAATAATGTTTGACTTCCCCGCCCATGCGAAGTCGATATCAAGGCTCACTGCCATATCATCTGATTTTGACCCGACGTACGTGATGTTTCGAATGACGAATGGATTTTCACCGAAGTCTAACTCTTTAAAGGTTAGTCGTTTCAACATCGAAGGTCTGCACGCCTCCATGAGGGGTTCAAGTATTTCCCGTAGTAAATCACTTATGGCCCGGTTGTAGAACGGCCACACGTGATTCAGGAACTTATTGAGCCAATCGACAAGTTCGTCGGGACGGTACCTCGCCCACACAGGAGCTGCATCCATGAACTGTGTCGCGTTGGTACGAACTGCGGGCATTCCCATCAACTCCGCCATCCGGTGCGAGTTCTTCTCAATCTCCAGAAATTGTGACAGAACCGCATCAAATTGATGGCGGTGATATTGCTTCCTCTCGTGTTTGAATACGACATAGAGCCCTCCTACGAAAGCTGCAAAAAACGAGAATATACCTCTATTCTTGTCCAACCAAGCGATAGTGATCACAGCCATGGTTTGCCAACAAAAAGAAAGAGCGCTGACAAGAGCGCAAACGATTGTTATGTTCGGAAGTGTACTGCGCCAGAAGAATCTTTTGAACTCCATCTTCAAAGCCAAGAGGCTATAAAGCGATACGGTGTTGCAAAAGACCGCCAACAAAACTCGAACGTAGCCGGTAATCGATCCGTTCATGTCAAGCTTCTGCCAAAAAATAAGATTCGGCAGACATGAAGAGGCAATGACAAACATGTATGCGATGCTTCCTACAAAAACACCGTAATCCTTTGCCGCACGGCGCATGAAAGCGTCTGAAGGCCCGTTGAGCCAGGGCCCGGTACCTGGATTGTATGTAGAAAAGTCAGCGCGCTGGAACACTTCGCGTTCCTTGAGTACATGGTCACCTCTTCCATGGTCTCCCAATACATACTCTTTTGGTTGACGCACGGCGCTCTCAGACTTAATATCTGGTGGTGCGACCCACTCTGGTGCTGTCAATTTACGCGTTTCATTCGCTTTGAGCTTCGTTTCATCCTTGTACCGCTTCAAGTTTGCGCTGAGTTCAGTGGGAGGTGCCAGCGGCTTTTCGCCCGTCGGCTTAATTGGCTCAGTGTCCATTACGTGCGCCGTTGGAGTTCGGGCGCGCATGAGATCTGGATCAACGGCTTCAATTCCTTCGTCAATCGAATCGCTTTCCACCTCAGCCTGTTCGCGGATATCCTTCTTTGCCTTGTAATAATCCTTTTTACCGACCGCCTTGGTTGACGTAGCCAACTTCTCAGCTTTCGATTCTCTCTCTTTCGCCTTCTTGGACGTCACCGTACCGAATAAGTCGCTTTCCATGCTCCCAACCTTTCCGATCTTATCTTCTGAGAGTGACATTGCCCCTAAGTTATCGGTTGATTCGACGCGACGACCATCGGCCGTCTTTCTCAACCTAAATTGTACATCTTCCTCTGCTTCTGGATTATCCTGCGTCTTTGAGCAACAGGTACCCATCGCGAGCCCGGTTACGCGACTTTGAGCTCGTCCGATCCGTTATTTGACTGCCGCGAAAG
>Ga0181568_10001756_pt1 | contig 19717 bp, 14 predicted proteins | sample 101ome_20_FD_133758 | JGI IMG/M metagenome (GOLD analysis project Ga0181568, IMG submission 133758) | Coastal salt marsh microbial communities from the Groves Creek Marsh, Skidaway Island, Georgia - 101404AT metaG (megahit assembly) | ecosystem: Environmental > Aquatic > Marine > Intertidal...
GCGTCAGCGATATGGCCAATATTTTTTGCTGAAGACGACGATGATCATGTGGGTAATATGCTACAGATTAATGTCGGCGACTTGGTAATGTATCGTGGTTGCGACAAACCTCACTGGCGTCCAAAGTATAAGGGTAACTGGCAGGTTCAGGTGTTCTTTCACTTCGTAGATGCTAACGGTCCTCACAAAGATTGGAAGTTCGATCGACGACCAAAGATGGGAATCAAGAAAGGGCAACAATCTGTACTTGATGGACCTCAGAATCAGTTCGTAGAAGAAGCGCAGGGACAGCAAGGTCAAGGCATGATGGTAAATGATCCAGTCAAGCAGTTTGCCTTACCTCAGTCACAGATTATACATCATGGCGTAATGATTCGAACCTGCGATAATATTTTCCCAGGCGCTATCACTTACGATAAAAACTTTCACGGTGAACAATGTTTCACTGATGAAGAGTGCGAAAAGGTTTTAGAGATCTCTGATCAAATGTATGGCGCTAAGTCAACCGTTGGATCTGATAGCACTAGGTCATACAATAAAGAGATTCGTGAAGTCGACACCTACGATCTTGGACTCAATGAACAAACAGCGTGGATCTTCAACAAGATTGCTGGCGCTGTAGCAACAGCAAACGCTGAATATTACAGATATGATCTGCTAGGAATTACTCATTCGCTACAACTGCTACACTACAAGGCTGAAGACGAAGCACACTATTCTTGGCACATTGATGCTGGTATGGAGTCAAGTGCCACCAGAAAAATCTCTGCTTCTATTCCAATTAGTAAACCAGAAGATTATGAAGGCGGTGAGTTGCAGATCTACAACAATGGTGTTGAAATGACTGCCACGAAAGAACGCGGTTCGATTACGATGTTTCCTAGTTATCAGATGCATCGTGTGACGCCAATCACCAAGGGTGAGCGTTGGGTAATTGTAGTTTGGGTGCATGGTCCTAATCGTTTTAGATAGTAATCCTTATAAATAAATGCAGTTCATTAGGATTACTATTCATGGCAGTCATTGCATCAAGGGATCAACTCATAGATTATTGCCTTCGACGCCTCGGCGAACCAGTTATCGAGATTAATGTCGACGTTGACCAAATTGAAGACAAAGTTGACGACGCTTTACAAATGTATCAAGAGTATCATTCAGATGCAACATTTCGTACATTTTTAAAACATCAGATAACACAAGCGGATAAAGATAACGGATACATTCCCGTATCGTCAAACATTATCTTTATTCGTGAACTGTTTGACATTAACCCCACCTTCAGCAACGTTGACATGTTTGATATTCGATATCAGATGATGCTCAACAGCATTGGCGACTTCATGAATTTCGCTGGCGGCATATCCTACTTCTATCAGTTAGAGCAGTATCTAGAAACACTCGATATGTTGCTAGACGGTTCGCCAAAGGTCTCATTCGCTAGACGTCAGGGTAGACTCTACATCTTCGGTGAGTTTGGTAGCGGTGACTTGAACGTAGGCGATTACGTTGTTGCTGAAGTTTATTCAATAGTAGATCCGCAAGCACACACTTCAATTTATGATGACATGTTTGTTAAAAATTATACCACCTCTCTGATCAAACAGCAATGGGGTATGAACATGTCAAAGTTTGAAGGAATGCAATTACCTGGAGGAGTTACAATTAACGGAAGGCAATTATATGACGATGCAACTTCAGAGTTAGAAAGACTCGAAGAGAAATTAAGATTAGAACAAGAATTGCCACCTGACTTCTTTATGGGTTAATCATGGCGACCAATCAATATTTCTCAAAAGGTTCGCGTCAAGAACAAATACTGTACGAAGATTTAATCGTTGAATCTTTGAAGATGTATGGGCAAGATGTTAATTACATGCCTCGCGAGACTGTTAACATTGACGAAATATTTAAGGACGATGTTCCTTCTCGTTTCGAACGAGCGTATCAAATTGAAATGTATATCGAAAACACTGAAGGATTCGATGGAGAGGGTGATCTCTTCACTAAGTTTGGTGTAGAAATTCGCGATCAAGCAACGTTTGTAGTCGCGCGAAGAAGATGGTTGTCGGAAATTGCTCCATATGAATCTGTTGACAAAGTCACCTATCGACCACGCGAAGGCGATTTAATTCATCTGCCTCTCTCTAATTCTATTTTTCAAATAATGAGAGTTGAAGACGAGGCACCTTTTTATCAGTTGAAGAATCTACCTGTGTTTAGAATGACTTGTGAGTTGTTCGAGTATACTGGTGAAGACTTTGATACCAATATCTCAGCAATTGATGAGGTTGAGAATTTTGCATATCAGTGGGTTCTTTCTTTAGATTCTAGCGGATTGTCTGACTCAGCAACATGGACTCGTGGCGAGACAATAACACAGTATGGTGATTCAAGTTACAACATGACAGCGGAACTTGTTGACTTTGACGGTGTGAATAATAAACTGTATCTTGCTCATGTTGCCTCTACTGACAGCGACTATCATGTATTCAGCACTAGCAAGATTGTTACCGGAAGTATATCAGGTAAGGCAGCAACGCCGACGCTTGTCGAAGAATTACAGGCACTTCAACCTACATCGCAAAACGAAGAGTTCGAAGATTTTCAAACAGACTTTGTCGATTTTAGCGAATCTAATCCGTTCGGAGATCCATAATGTTTGGCACCTGGTTTTACAATGAGAGAATAAGAACTTCAGTTGCAACCTTTGGATCTCTATTCAACGAGATTTATATTGTTCGCAAAAAGTCAGACGGCACAGTTTTAAATCAATTGAAGGTGCCATTGTCTTACGCGCCCAAGAGAAACTTTATTGATCGTATTGCACAAATGGACGTGGGTGAAGATCGAGAGCGTCAGGTTGCAATTAAACTGCCGAGAATGTCGTTTGAGATAATTGCTATGAATTATGACACTAACAGGCAGTTACCCAAATTAAATTCTAAATTGGTTTCTAAAACGAACACGTCAGGTCAAGAGCTCTACACGCCTGTACCATACATAATTAATTTTCAGTTGAACGTGTATACAAAATCACAAGATGACGCGCTACAGATTGTTGAGCAGATTCTACCTTACTTTAGTCCTCAGTATACATTAACGATCAAACCTCTCAAGGATTTTCCTGACGTCAAAGAAGATACGCCAATCAAGTTGGACGGAATAACTTTCACTGACGATTATGAAGGTGCACTTGAAGCAAGAAGAACTATCATCTACACGTTGGATTTTGAGATGAAAGTAAATCTGTACAAGAAGACGCCAGAAACTGGAAAAATTATTAATCAGGCTGATATTAGCGTATTCGACTTAGATGATACCGACGCTCTGTACGAATTGTTTTCGTATGATAGTTCAATAATTTAGGCAATAAATAACTGTTATGCATAAAGGTTTAGTAGAGTACAATAGAAGAGCAATTAACTTCCGCAGAGCACAGGTTGAAAATGTGCTTCCGGAATATTTCTCATCATCGTTTCCAAAATTCATAAGTTTGTTAAATCGTTACTATGAATATGAGAACGAGAATGATTCTACTGAGTTGTTAAATCACCTGTTTCAGAGCAGAGACATAACTGAAGCAGACATAACTTTACTATCATATATCGAAGAAGAGTTATTGCTCGGGCAAAATTATTTCGAAGGATTTCCAAATAAAAGAGCAGCAGCAAACTTTTCCAGCACGCTGTTCCGAGCGAAAGGATCAAAGTATTCAATTCAGTGGTTCTTCCGCTCGTTCTATAACTTAGACCCAGAGATAATTTACACTAAGAACAACGTCTTTAAACTTAACGACCCTAACACTAAACTTGGTGTTGAGAGCGTTAAGTATTTGACAGATGATAAACTGTATCAAACATATGCTCTGTTAATTAAGATCGGTGTTCCTATTAAAGATTGGAGACAACTGTTCAAGTTGTTTGTTCATCCAGCGGGAATGTATCTTGGCGGAGAGGTTCTTCTTCTAAGTGTTGTAGATCTGGCATTAAATACAAATCAACCTTTTCCTGGTGTTGCTAATCATTATCCTTGGGGTGATGGTAAAGTTCAGGCATCCGGAGACGCAGAATCATCTGCTCTTGGTGAACAAATTATTTACTACGAACAAGATCCAACTTATTTAATTTCGGCAGGTAATGTGGATGAAGGAACAGCAGTTGGTGTTACCATTAATGCTATTAACGCTGACGACGGACCAGTTTACTTGTACTTTGCTAACTTGACAACTAACAACGAAGATTTTAAAAACCCTCAGTCTGATCCATCAGTTTATATTCAGATGGAAAGTTCGGGTTTAGATGACACAGGAACTCAATACTCAAGACAAAGAATTGTAACAGGCGGATTCGGCGGAACAGAAGAACTTAGTCAAAATACAACTAGAGGATGGTTGGTTACCAGAATGACATCAAACGGAAACACGTTTGTTTATCATTCGTCAAACCAATATGATACATACGATGCTGTAAACGGAGTAACAAATGCAAATAATTTATTAACATATTTGCAAACGTTTCAGGCAGGCGATCTTGTCATAATGACTACTTTTGACGAACCTGCTCTCAATAAAACCGTTTTCGAGAATGAACTTGTTAATGAATTTAGTGCCGCGTTGATCACAAACGCACAATCTGGTGCTTGGACTGCACAACCTGATCCGGTAAGATGTAGATATCAGTTAGTGTCAATCAAAGGTAGTTCAGAACCAATTCACGAAGATGTTGATTTCCCAGGTCAAACTGATCCAATGGCGACAACTTTGATGTTAGAATCTATCTCGCCATACAACTGGAAAGTTCTTGAGAATGAATTAAGATACGAACCGCAATACGTCTTTCCGACCGTATCAAATATGAAGACTATAAACATTGTTTCGGGCAATGCAACGTATAACGAAATTGAATTATTGAATGATCTAAAAACTGAGGGATCAGAATTATTTAGAATATACCTTTTCGATCAACCTTCAGGCGGCACACAATTAGCAGAGAAAACTGTAATTGTTAATGACACTAGTATTACACCGTCAGGTCCAACTTATAATGTTCAGGTTACTAACTCTGGTTTTGCTGAGGGAACTGACCTATCGTTCAAGATTCTACCGTCAAACCCTCTGCCCGAAGACGTAGATTGGCAGATTATTGGTAGTGATGTTCTCGGTAGGTTCCCCACGTCTTCAGGAACTGCGACATCAGTCAACGGTAACTTAACTATTAATGTTCCGACAACGGTTGACGATCAGATACAGGGTTTAGTATCGGGTGTTGTTCAGATCGTCGGGCAGCAGTCAGGTTCTTCTGCGCAAGTCAGTTTTCAAATGGATGATGCTGCTGCAGGTTACTCTATTGATTTTGTCAACGGGGATAATAATATTATTGAAGGTGAAACATTAAGTTTTACTGTAACCAGTACAAACTGCCTTGAAGATGTGACTGTTACCATTACTGACGACGGCGCTCCGGGAAGCGTAACTAATAGAATTGTTTCTTTTCCGTCGACGATAACAGGACTAGACGCAAATTCAGGAAACATAACTTCAGCGACGCAAGACGTTACGACTAGCGCGTTAGAGTTTACGACTGAAGGCAATCAAACTGCGACTATAACGGTTACTGGTAATATTAGCGGTGAAACAGCAACTGCTCAGTTTACCATGAAAGATGTAGTTTTGAATCCACCAACATACCAGATATCAGGCGATGTGACTCTAACTGAGCCAGCGTCAGGAACTTCAGATCACACCTACTCTTTAACTACTACAAACTTAGCGCCTGGAACAACTCTGTATTGGGAGGTTGCTGGAACTGGTAACAATCCTACCGTAGCGGAAGATTGGTCTGCTGGTTATTCTGACAACGGTGTTACGACAACAATAGTCAACGGAAACTTGAGGGGTGCAGTTGTTCTTCCTAACAACTCAGGAAGTTTTGTGGTTAGACAAGATTCTAACCCAGCGTTGGAAGGTAACAAAAATTTTGTTATCAAAATATACAACGACAGCGGTTATACTGACCTAGAATTCACTGATCCAACTACTAGAACAGTAACAGAAGATGTCGGCACGGTTTCACTACCAGGTTCTATTTCAATTGCATCTACTGATGATCAAATCACTGCAACTGAAGTATATGCATACCTTCGTTTTTATTCAGACGGTACTCTGGAAAAAGCGGAAGAAGTTAATGACACTATAACAACAACTGCTTTGGCAGATTGGCATGCTCCTACTGGTGCAAACGTAGGATTAAATTATTCCGTGTACATTACAGGAACACCAAACGCTGAACACGTTTTTGAGTTTTCTACTGATGGTTCTAACTGGTCAGCGTATACACCTGGCACCGCTAAATCTCTGAACACAAATGTTTTCTTTAGATGGGAAGATGATCAGAATGTTGGTAATGTTAACCAGTCTCTTCATGTCGCATATATTCAAGATAATCTAACAAGTACTGTTCAGGATCAAACGTCAATCGGTATTACAACAACAATTGGATTACCGTTGAAGACACGCTTGGCAAATATGTGGTTGTCTGATGAATCAATCTACGCGTCAGATCACGGTCAATCACTAACTTCAACGCAACCTTTGCGTAACGATTTAATTAGTAGGCAAGCGTTTAACTTGGATTCCTTTATAACAGGCAACCGAGGAGCGGATGGTTGGGAATTCAGACCGTTTAGGCAATGGTCTCTCAATGGAGTAAACTCAACCAGTTTTCCTGCAGCAACTGGCGGAACTTTAAACCCATCTTCTGGTGATGAAGTGAAGGGTAACGGTATTAATGGAAACAGAACTACCGCTACTAGAACTTTGACAGTTAAAAATAAAACTGACTCAAGAAAAGCAGCTGCTCAATTAACAAACTTTGTTACAATTGTTTACGCTAATGCCGCTGCCGACGGTGGTACTGCAAACTTTGTTTACAATTTGACAATTAACGGATACAATCTAAGAACTTCAAGCGATGTAACAAATCCAAACAACTATCAGTGGAGTGTTAAGAGAAGCGGTTTGATTGGCGGTAGATTTGGATTTCTTCAAGTAGAAATACCTTACAGTCAAATGAGTACTATTAATGCTACAATGACATTTGATAATGACGACGTAGCAACAATTCAAGAAATTTGGATGATACCTGGTAGATATGATGCTACGTTTGTTTCTACACAAAATGCTGGTTCTGGCAGCGCAAACCTATGTTCAATTTCTGGCGGAGAGAAAGACGACCTTGTTCTTGCTTGGGGTATGGCAGAAGAAGATAACGGTAATGGAATAGATGCCGAAGGACCAAGTTCTGGTGATCCTAACATTTCTTTCTCAAATAATATGACTAGAACCATGGGAAGAGCTGTTTACAGAAACGATTACGTACAAAGTAATATGTTTGTCGTAACTTCGAATGGAACGGTTACATATTCTTTACAACAAAACGGAAACAATACACAAACAGCAATGATGTTGTTAAAGTTTGTTGGTAATACTGTGACAGGTGATTTCAACCCAAGCAATCCAGTAGGAAGTTTCGGTAAGTATGTTCATGGGCAAGGTTGAGGAGATGAAGGCACTGGTGGATCGACAGACGCTACGGATAATCCAGATGCTCCGGGAGATGTTCCTGACTTTATTCTTAGTTAAAAGATGGCATAAATTATGAATGATGAAAAAAACCCTGTTGAAAAAGTTGAATATGATTATGATTATTCTAGAGCAACATACTACGAATTAATCGAAAAGGGAAAAGAATCTCTCGACTTAATGATTGAGGTTGCGAGAGAATCAGAGCACCCGAGAGCGTTTGAAGTTTTGTCAGGATTAATTAAGAATCTTGCAGACACTAATGACAAGTTGATGGAACTGAATAAAAAACACAAGGAAGTTATCAAAGAGGATAAACCAGAACAAAAACAAATTACAAACAACAATGTGTTTCTTGGAAGTACAACTGATTTACAGAGACTGTTAAAAAATAATGAAGAAAAGGTGATTAATGATGTCTCAGACGTTGAGAATGAGTAACGAATCTTATCAGTTTAATCATCTTGTCAAGAAAGATGGCGTTGTTCAAGAATGGACACAAGATCAGGTACAAGAATATGCAAAATGTATGGCGAGCCCTGAGTATTTCGCAGAAGTATACGTCAAAATTATTTCGTTGGATAGGGGACTCGTTCCGTTTGAGTTGTACGATTATCAAAGAAGCATGTTTCAGCATTTTAACGATAATCGCTTTAGTATCGTTCTTGCTTGTCGACAGTCTGGTAAATCAATATCGTCGGTTGCATACTTACTCTGGTATGCTATCTTCAACCCCGAAAAAACAATCGCTATACTGGCGAATAAAGGATCAACTGCCAGAGAGATGCTCGCCCGTATTACTCTCATGTTGGAAAATCTTCCGTTCTTCTTACAACCTGGGTGTAAAACTCTTAATAAAGGTTCAATCGAGTTTTCTAATAATTCTAGGATTGTTGCTGCTGCCACTAGCGGGAGTTCTATTCGGGGCATGTCTGTTAATTTGCTCTATCTCGATGAGTTTGCTTTTGTTGAGCGAGCAGCTGAGTTTTACACTTCCACGTATCCTGTTATTTCGTCAGGCGTCGACACCAAAGTCATCATCACCTCAACCGCAAATGGAATCGGAAATATCTTTCACAAAATATGGGAAGGAGCTGAGCAAAAAGTAAACGAATTTAAATCGTTTCGCGTAGACTGGTGGGACGTGCCTGGACGAGACGAGCAATGGAAAGAACAAACGATTGCCAACACTTCTCAGTTACAGTTTGACCAGGAATTTGGGAATACTTTTTTCGGAACTGGCAACACGCTAATAAACGCCGAGACACTCCTTTCTTTGAGGGCAGGAGTGCCCCAGCGGGTCTTAGAGGGCGGTCTTATGTTAGTTTACAAAGAACCTGCTAGCAAGCACGAGTACATCATGACCGTTGATGTCTCGAAAGGAAGAGGTCAGGACTACTCTACGTTCACTGTCATCGACATTTCGACACGCCCGTTTGAACAAGTGGCTGTGTATCGGAACAATACTATCTCTCCAATACTCTTCCCTAACATTATATATAAGTACGCCAACGTTTATAACCAAGCATACGTAGTAATTGAAGCAAACGATCAGGGATCTCTAGTTTGTAATGGACTTTACTACGATCTAGAATACGAAAACACTCACGTATCTTCTGCAGTTAAATCTTCTCATATTGGTGTTGAGATGAACAAGCGGGTTAAACGAATCGGTTGCTCAGGCATTAAAGATTTGCTTGAGGAAAAGAAGCTGAGTGTTGTTGATGAAGAAACTATCATGGAGATATCAACTTTTGTTGCATCAGGAACCTCTTACGAAGCAAGCGAAGGCAACCACGACGATCTAATGATGAACCTTGTTATGTTTGGATTCTTTTGTACAACTGAAATGTTTTCTAACATGACAGATATTAATTTAAAACAAATGATCTTTGATGAGAAAATGAAACTTATCGAAGAAGACATAGTTCCTTTCGGGTTTATTGATAATGGCGATGAGGAGATAGCGAGGATAATAACTCAAGAAGAGATTGATAGAAACGAATGGGCGATAGTGTACGACCCTGATTTCTAAGAAATTATAAATAAGTTCATTGAGTTTAATCCCGTATCATGAAACCTTATAATAAACAAATCGAGAGAAGGAAACAACTATGGCACTTTTTACTCCAAGTCTGTCTCCCGCGATAACAGTACGAGAGGTTGATCTAACGGGGACAGTCCCTAATGTATCAACGACTACTGGAGCAATCGTTGGCGACTTTAGATGGGGTCCGGTGGCAGAACCAACACTAGTCAACGGAGAGACAGCGTTGGTAAGTGCTTTCGGAGCACCCTCAACAGGGACAGCAGTTGACTTTCTGTCTGCTGCTTCATTTTTAAGATATTCAGATAGTCTGTATGTTACCCGCGAAGTCGTCGATTCTGACGGAACTTTGGCAGGTAATATTACTAGTAACGCTTTTGATTATTCTACTGATTCTGACGGACAAGGTCTAGGTTATCAATCTGTATTGGTTAAGAACTTAGATGACTTCAACGCTGTTAAAGATTCAATTGCTGCTAATGGCACTTGGGCTGTTGCTAAATGGCCAGGCGCGGCAGGTAGCAGTTTAGCAGTTTCAATTTGTCCTGCTGATTCTGATAATAGCACGTTCGATGGATGGTCGTACAAAGATAATTTTGACGGCGCACCAGGAACTTCTTCATATGTCGCTAACTTAGGCGGTTCAAACGACGAAGTACACGTAGCAATTATTGATTCAGACGGAACATTCTCAGGCGTTAAAGGTTCAGTACTCGAAACGTTCTCATATGTTTCGCTTGCTGGTGACGCTAAGACTACTGACGGTGCCACGAATTATCTCGAGGACGTTTTAAATAACAGGTCAAACTACGTTTGGGCAGTTGATGCACCAAAGGTAAATGGTACGGCAGTTGACACCGACTGGGGCAAAAATGCCGCAGGTGTTGAGTTTGGTCTTCAAACTCCTAAGGTGTACAACACTGGATTAGGCGGCGGTAAAGACTCTCCAACGCTGAACACATCAGCGTATACTAGGGGGTTTGATACTTTCGAAGATCAAAACACAATTGAAATTGATTTCATGATTGCACCAGGAATGAACGGCAAATCTGATCAGGTTACAGTAGTTAATCATATGGTCGGTCTTGTTGCTGGCTCTAACGGCAGAAAAGATTGTGTTGTGGTTGCTTCACCAAATAGAAATGCAGTTGTCAATAACAGTGCAGCAAATATCTTAACTGATACTTTGTCAACTGTTAACGACTATACTTACTCTTCATATCTTGTCACTGATAACAACTATCTCAAGATGTACGACAAGTATAATGATCAGTATATTTTCGTGCCTGCTGCATCTTCAACTGCTGGCGTAATGGCAGGAACTGACGCTTCGGCGGCACCATGGTTCTCACCTGCGGGTCAGCGACGCGGTCTTTACTTCGGTGTTACCTCGCTTGCTTACAATGCCTCTAAAACTGATAGAGACGCGTTGTATAAAGTTGGTATCAACCCGATTGTAAATCTTCCTGGGCAAGGCATTCTACTCTTCGGAGACAAGACTAAAGAGTCAAGACCTTCTGCTTTTGACAGAATTAATGTTAGAAGGTTATTCCTTGTCGTCGAAAGAGCAATCAAGGAAGCAGCAAGAAACGTTATGTTCGAATTTAATGACGAGTTTACTCGCGCCGAGTTCGTTAATATCGTTGAACCTTTCTTGAGAGAAATTCAAGGAAGAAGAGGTATCACTGATTTCCGAGTAGTTTGTGACGAAACGAACAACACGGCAGATGTGATTGATTCAAATAGGTTCGTAGCAAGCATCTTCATCAAACCTGCTCGTTCTATCAACTACGTAACGCTAAACTTCGTAGCAGTTAGAACTGGTGTAGAGTTTGAAGAAGTAACTGGCTCGGTTTAAGGAGAAAGTAAATGGCAATTTTAGGAGTCGACGACTTTAAGTCCAAACTGAGAGGCGGCGGTGCTCGACCTAATCTATTCAAAGCAACAGTCAACTTCCCTACCTACGCTGGTGGGGACGTTGAACTTACTTCGTTCTTGTGTGAGGCAGCGCAGCTGCCAATTTCGCAGATCGGATTAGTTACTGTTCCTTTCCGCGGTCGACAGTTAAAGGTTGCAGGTGATCGCACCTTTGAACCTTGGAATGTCACCATTATCAACGATACGGATTTCACGATTCGTGACTCGATGGAAAGATGGATGAATGGTATTAATGGTCACTCTGCTAACACAGGACTTGTAAACCCAGTAGATTATCAAGCAGATCTTTTGGTTGAACAACTAGATAAAGACGAAAGTGTATTGAAGAGATATAACTTCCGTGGTTGTTTCCCAACCGCTGTTTCTGCTATCGAACTTAGTTATGCTACTGTGGATGAAATCGAAAGGTTTACTGTTGAATTCCAAGTTCAGTACTGGGAGAGCAACACCACCTCTTAATTATACGCTAAGTATATGGGAGACCTTCGGGTCTCCCAATTTTAATTTTTAGGGTTAACCATGGCAGAAACAGACAACACTATACTTAAATTATTTGGTTTTGAATTAAAAAAGGCGGCAGGAGAAAAGAAGAAAAAACTTGACTCCATCGTTCCGCCTGTTGACGAAGATGGTGCAGGTTATGTTACTGCTGCTGCTGGTCATTATGGTCAGTATATTAATATGGAAGGCGACAACGCCAAAGATAATCATCAGTTGATTCTGAGATATCGTGGCGTAGTTATGCACGCTGATGTAGATTTGGCAGTTGAAGAAATCATTAACGAGTCTATCTCTGCTTCGCAGTTGGAATCGACTGTTGATATCTCATTGGATAAAGTAAAGGCGCCCGACCGTATTAAAAAATTAATCTCAGAAGAATTTGAAAATATCATTTCTATGCTTAAATTCAATGAGCTTGGACATGATATTTTTAGATCTTGGTATATTGATGGTAGAATTTATCATCATTTACTAGTCAACGAAGCAAATCTCAAGGCAGGCATTCAAGAGATTAGGCACATTGACTCTGCTAAAATACGTAAAGTCAAACACATTAAATATAAAAAAGATCAGGCAACTGGCGCAAAACTTGTAGATAAGGTTGAAGAATTTTTCATTTATGAAGAAAAACCTGGACAAGCGCAGTCAGCAGTAAAAATCTCAACTGATTCCGTGAGTTATGTAACCTCCGGACTGCTCGACGAAAACAGAAAGAAAGTAGTATCGCATCTTCACAAAGCATTAAAACCAATCAACCAGTTACGCATGATGGAAGACTCGTTGGTCATCTATCGACTTGCTCGTGCACCTGAACGTCGAATCTTTTATATTGACGTAGGTAACTTACCGCGTGGTAAAGCAGAGCAATACATGAAAGACATCATGACTAAGTATCGCAACAAGTTGGTCTATGATGCGAACACTGGTGAACTCAAAGATGACCGCAAGCATATGTCTATGCTTGAAGACTTTTGGTTGCCACGTCGAGAAGGCGGTAGAGGTACTGAAATTTCTACATTACCTGGCGGCGAAAACTTAGGTCAGATCGAAGATATCATTTATTTTCAGAAGAAACTGTATCGCTCTTTGAACGTTCCTATTAATCGTTTGGAACAAGAAGCGCAGTTTAGTCTCGGTAGATCAACTGAAATATCTCGTGATGAATTAAAGTTTCAAAAATTTATTGACCGTCTCCGTAAAAGATTCTCTCAGGTTTTCTTAGGTATTCTTAAGAAACAGTTAATCCTCAAACAGGTTATAACTGAACAGGATTGGGATGAGTGGAAAAATGACATCGTAGTTGATTTTGTTAAAGACAACTACTTTACTGAATTGAAAGAGTCAGAAATATTAAGAGACCGAATAGGTCTGCTCACTGAAGCAGAACCTTTTGTTGGTCAGTATCTATCAAAAGAATGGGTGTTGAAAAATATTCTTCGCCTTAGTGATGATGATATATCTGACATGGAAAAACAGATTGGCGGTGAAGAAGCAGATATGCCTGAAGAAGAACCGCCGGAACCTCAAGAAGAACCAGCGCCTGAACCCGAAGAAAAACCTGCGCAAGTTCATATCAATGTCAACGGAGCAAAGCCAGAAAAGAAAGAAAAATATATACCTACGCAAGAAGATGAATTGCTTGAAGAATTGACAAGGTATATGGCAAAAGCAAATGAGCAAGATTGATACTGTTTCTACTGCGTTTTCAGTTGTACACACGCAGAAAGAAATAAAAAAGTTAGAGGACAGAATATTTGATGTCCTAGAAGAAGTTCAAACTATTCAGGGTCCCATGGGTCCATCTGGTCCGCAGGGTCTCAAGGGCGACAAGGGAGTTAAAGGAGACAAGGGTGACCAAGGTGTCAAAGGAGACAAAGGAGATCCTGGACTTCGTGGCGAAAAAGGTGAAAGAGGTGAGACAGGTCCACAAGGAGAACGCGGCGCAGATGGACAACGCGGCACTCAGGGAGAACGTGGGGAACGCGGTGAAAAAGGTGAACAAGGAATTCCCGGAACTGTTGGCGAAACTGGACCAAAAGGTGAGCGCGGAGATGTGGGTCCCCAAGGAATCCAAGGTCCAAAAGGCGATAGAGGAGATCAAGGGGAGAGAGGCGAACAAGGGTTTCCGGGAGTTAATGGCGCACCTGGCAGTGTGGGAGCACAAGGGGAACCTGGACCACGTGGACCGAAAGGGGAAAGAGGAGACGTAGGTGCTCAGGGCGAACGTGGTCCAAAAGGCGATAAGGGTGACAAGGGTGATAAAGGTGATCCCGCTCCAGACTATCGCGAAGAGTTTGAAAAAGCATTAGAACAGTTTAACGCTCAACTGACACAAAACAAAGAGACTGTTGACACTAATATTCAAAAACAGATTGAAAGAATCAACAGGTCTCTCAGTACTATCGGTGGTGGCGGTTCATATAAAATTCTCGATAACGAAGACGTAGAATACAAAAAGGTTTCAGTCGTCGAAGAGGATTCGATTTTAATATTCGATCCAACTAAGAGAAAATTTGTAGTAACAAATTTATCAGAAGTATTAGAGAGATTACAAGTGGCAGTTGAAAAACAGTTTAACAAACTAATTGATACCGTTGACTTGGTTGACGATGATGGGTGTGCCTTTGACTATATTTACATTGGCGAGGCATTACCAGGAACAGCAACTACTGCAGCGAAATGGAGAATAAAAAGAATACAACAAGTCGGTGATGATTATAATATATTATGGGCAGATGGTACTGCTGAATTTGAAAAAATTTGGGATGATAGACTAACATATACGTATTCATAATTATAAATAAAAACAGTAACACGGTCTAATCACAGGAGAAGAAGGCAATGCCGACAATTATTGACCCAACCGATCTTATCGACGGCAAGCCTGGCGCCGATTCGAACGGTGCTAACATCTTTATTGATGTGGCAAACAAAACGATCAAAATTAAAAATAATTTTGATCTTCTTAGCGGAACTGCTAATGATGCATTAGGGCAAAAATTGCTCGACGAAACTGGTGTAACACTTCAGGCATTATATTCGTTTTGTAAAGAGCAATGGAAAGATGACCCGCAAGGAAAAAATCTTATTGCTTATCCGTTCCCACTAGTTGCTATTACGCCAGAGCAGTTTGAGTGGCGTTATGGATGGGAACCTGAAGCTGACGCGTCGAGAGACTTAATTAGAACTGCAGGTTGGCGAGAGTATGAAAATGACAACTCTACAATTAACCGTGAGTTCGTTGGTGTAATTACTCTGGGATCTATCTTAGGCGATCAACCTGGCGATCAAGCGATTAATCATAAAGCATATTATGCTATCTTTGATAAAGATTCTTCTCAACCACCTCTAAAGGGACCAATTGATTTTAAATTCCCTGGACCTGTAAACGAAGCAGTAAAGACTTTCCAGTTAGCTGGAAAACCTACTGATACTGACAACAGGGTGTTTGACAACAGAAACGACATCTTAACTGTATTCATCAGACAAGGTGGATATACGTTCGATCAAACTTCTTCGATTGATATTGGTATTCCTGCCGGAACAACGCTTCCTTATAACTGTCAGCGATTCCCGCTTTCAGAAGGTGCGGACATTAACATTACTGTAAGCGATGGCGATTTGTCATCGCTCGCTAAATACGATGGCGCTCCTGGTCCTAGAATTGAATACTTACATACTTCAAGAAATTCTAACGACGCTGCGTTTGGGTTCTCGCCCGATCTTACAGGTGGACCATATCCATTCGGTATCGTAATTGACGCTCAATCGGGCGATGGATCAGGAAACCTTACCAACCAAGAACTGTATTCCTGGGTAAACTATAAGTTAAGACAAGAAACTAATATTGAAGACTCTTCTCTTGACACTATTAATTTCCCCGGACCAACTGCTCAGTTGGCGAAGATTGGTAAACTTCAAGATCAATTGTTGGAATTTGTTGGTCCTGACCTTCAGACTCTGAGAGCGAAAAACTTAGACCAAGGCATTGACTCGGGCGAAGGCGTACTTATTTACAACTTCAACGCGGGTGGTATTAACGACCTTTCGTTTAGATCTGATTCGGCAGGCACTGGTTTAAGGACATTCCCGTTTACTGCAGCAGGTACTATTAACTTCAGTAACGAAATCGTATCTGACGCTGGTGATGCGAAATACTTTATTTACTACGATTACACTAAAGTTCTCGATATTCCATCAGGTGATTTAACAATTACCAATCTTGGAAGAGTGGATAACGGAGACGGTGTTTTAGTTGACAGCGTAACGTTTAAGTCTGCAGGCGGAAACTTCAGTAACTCTAATGCTGCTCAAGGTTCGCTTGGAATTAGTTTGACGCATAACGTTGAAGCAACGAGATATTTCTATCTTCATGCTGCTGACGGTGGGGCGTTGAACGAAAACAACAAGCATATCTGGCAGGTTACAGATGTAGCAACTGGCGGAGCTCCTGCGGCAACTTATTTCTCTGCTCGTGCGTTTGATAACGATTCTTCTTCTGCTCAAGCATCAATCGCCCAGGCAATAGAGATTCGCGAAAGACCGATCAACTCTCCCGGAGCGTTGTTGGTTAACGTGGTATCAGGATCAAATCCAGGAACTCTCGCTGGACCTGTTAGTTCTGTACAGTTTACATACGCGTATGAAACGAATACAGACGGCAACAAACCAAGCGCTCAAACAGCAGTTGGCGGTGGCGGTACTCGTGCTGACGCTGAAGCGGATATCGTAATTCGCGCTATTGGATTAAATAGTGGATCATGGGCAGAAACTACTGGTAAAATTCAAGAGTCAACGACTCAAAGTTACTCGGTAGTATCAGCAATTGAAAGAAACTACTCAAACCCATAATGATTTGACGGGGGACTTCGGTCCCCCATTGATTTTTGGAGAATATTATGAAAATTACTTTAGAACAAGCATCTGACATTTTAAACAGGTCGTCCGATACTGTTTTATATCTCGCGCAGCAAGAAAAAAGATTTGAAGTATACATGGCGTCTGATAATGACATGATATATAACGAAGATGGTACGGTTTCATTTATTGATGGAAACAGAGATCCTTGTTGGGAATTTGACCTTCAAGAAATATTAGAATTTAAAAAAGAGATGGACGAAAATCTTTCTGGAGAGATAGAGGAAATATTGCATGACGATTAAAGTCCTAGGTAATTGGGAAAGAGCTTGGGTCGCTCCTTTTAACGAATGGGATTTGTGGATTCATCCAATAAAAGAATTTGGAATCAATGAACTTTCAATGGTTCCTGTAACTGGTTTAGAAAAAGGTAATCTATCCGAATACTCAGGTATATCTGAAGCACTAGCGCAAAATTCAGACTTGGTTCATGTTTACATAGATGAAGCAGCGACAACAAATCTAGTAGATTTTTCCCATCCAGAAAATGCTCTGTACATTGTCGGAAAAACTTCTTACTCACCTTATGCTACAAATTACAGAGAAGGCACTGATTTAGCAGTTAAAATTCCTACTGTGAATAATTCAGGCGGGTTTTGGAGTCATCAAGCAATTTCGTTAGTATTGTATGACAGATACCTGAAAAATGGTTTCTAGAAATGGCAGTTATAATTACAGACACTAGAAATGTAATTAGCGATGCTGATGCCACAACAGGGTGGACTGCTTCAGCAGGTGTTGCCGTATTTACTAGTGCTCCTGATCCGGTTGAAACAACAGGTTCTTTAGGAACTCAGGTTTCAAACGCTCTAGAAGATTCATATCAAACTATCACTTCTACAGACATAAGTGACACTTTAGTATATTGTTGGCTCCTTCCTGGAGGAGTGTTAGATGATAATGTCGGCACTTCTTCTGGAGATGCTGGTGTTCAAATCTATGTTGGAGACGGAACCAACAATATTGGATATGCAGTTGGTGGTTCTAATGCTTCTGCGTTCAGGCACAACGATGGACCTGTATTATGGCAATGTTTTTTACTTGATACTGCCACTGTTCCAACTACGTTTACTACGTATAATGGATCAGAAGCAAATTTAAATTTTGGAGCAATAACCAGAATTGGAAATGCTTTTAGGACACTACAAAAATCTGTTGGTGGTGTTGAAAATTGTTTTATGGACATTTCATTTTTCGGAAATGGTGGTTTAATAATAACTGGAGGCGGCACTGGAACTGAAGGTAAGTTTAGTGAAATTGCTGCGCTGGATAGAAGCGAAGGTAACCACCCTGGTCAAAACGTCGCAAGTTCTAGTGGAGCAGCATATGGAATTATGAGACAACTTGGAGCAGGTGCTTTTGGTTTACAAGGACCGTTGACTTTTGGTGACGCTGCAGGAACAGGATCCGTTGATTTTGACGATGACAATGATATTGTCATATTTGAAGATAGAGGAATAAACACAAACAAATATGGTATTACTATAACAGGAAACGCGACTGGAACTACTTCTTTCGTTTTAGGGACGGCAGGAGCAGCGCCAGGAGAAGGGTCAAACGGTTGTACGATTGTTGTTCCTTCCGGAGTTGGTGGATTTTTTACAGCGTCTAATGCAAATATTGATACGATTGGATTATATGGATGTAATGTTTCAGGTTTTGATCAGTCGTTTACATTAAGTAGCGATGCGACAACTGCGGTTGCTCATGAGTATTTTGCTAATACATTTTTCGGATGTGCTCAAATTGTTATTGGACTTACCGAATTTAAAAACAATACAATTTCTAATACAGTAGCTACGGGAACTGCCGAAGGAGCAGTATTAATATCAGATACTACTAATATCAGCGATTTAGAATTTATTTCAGGTGGCACTGGTCATGCAATTGAAATTGCTGACGCTACAAATTCACCATTTAGTTTTAACAATTTTACCTATTCAGGATATGCAACGAACAACGGTGGAACAGGTAATGAAGCATTAGTAAATACTTCAGGTTCGCCAATAACTATCAATGTTACTGGAGAAGTTCCTTCTATCGACACTACTAACTCTACTGGAACTGTTACTATTGTTGCATCAAGTACGATTACAGTTTCTGGATTAAAAGATAATACGGAAGTTCGTGTTTTTGAAGCAGGAACTACAACCCCCGCAGGAACGCCTTCAGGAGTTGAAAATGCTACAACAGGAACAACAGACGATCGTTCCTTTACTTTCAATATTTCAAACAGTCCACCAAATATTGATATAAGAATTTTTAATATCGATTTTGAACCTGCAGATATTTTAAATTTTTCTGTAACAGGATCAACTACTCTTCCGGTTGATCAGAAAAGCGATCGAGTCTATGACAACCCACCATAATCATATAAATAAATGAATAATAACGCAAGATTTTCGGAGCAATAGATGGCAGGCGAAAAACGATTCACAAGAATACCACCGGAGAGCACTGGCGATCGCCTGTATATGGTGCATACTGCCGAGGTTGAATATAAGGCATTCAACTCTGTAGGCGGTGGATCAACTGACCATGACTGGCAAATCGGTCAAATGTATATGATTGCTGGATTTGGTGGCAATGGTATGGTGCACGTTCATGGTGTTTTTGATAGAGGTGATGGCACTGGTATTCTTGCTGTTCACTACAATAAAACTGCAAAGTATGAAAATTTTGAACCGACCGTTGATGCTAATATTTCTTATGATGGACAAGCAGTTGCTCAAGTA
>Ga0181568_10001757_pt1 | contig 19711 bp, 14 predicted proteins | sample 101ome_20_FD_133758 | JGI IMG/M metagenome (GOLD analysis project Ga0181568, IMG submission 133758) | Coastal salt marsh microbial communities from the Groves Creek Marsh, Skidaway Island, Georgia - 101404AT metaG (megahit assembly) | ecosystem: Environmental > Aquatic > Marine > Intertidal...
AAATAGAAATAGTTGCAATCGGTGCTAAAGCTAATTTATCAACTCCCCAAATTGCAATCGGTGCAATTATTGCAGAGACAGAAACAGGAATCAAAACAACCATTGCCACTCTATTAATAGAGTAATTAACATTAGGAGAAAACAAAGAAGCAAAAATTATAATTAAAACCAAAGAAGCAATAATAATCAAATTCTCTTTTATTTGATTCCAATCTGTTTTTGGATTTAGCATGTTCAAGTATTGCAAATAAAAGTAATTTTGTTCAGAGACGGGTAAGCCTTTTTTAGCAAGTATTGAACCTTCTTTAAGCTCAGTCAAAATAGGTTCAACTTTTTCCACAGCTTCTTTTTCAAGTTCATTTACTTTTTTATAATTGATTTGAATATTAGGTAGAGTTGAAACACTGATTAATTTTGATATCAACACTACGCTATCAGGAGCTAAATTAGGAAATAGAATCCTGATATTTTCTTCAACTTTTTGCTTTGGCAAACCTCGAACTATACCTAAGTCTAAGAGCTTTTTTTGAACTAAAAAAGTTTGCCTGAACACCTGCTCGTAATTAGTTAATTTGATTTTTTCAAAAAAAGATTTATCTAATTTCTTTTTTATTTTTTCTTGGTAATCTAACTCTTGCCTAAGTTCACTAAGCTCTGAGAAAAAATATTTTAATTCAACTTCATTTAGTTCTTGTAAATCAGCAAGGATTTCTGGAGTAAAGCTATCATCACCAATTTGTACGTCTTTATAAAAAGCAATATCTGCAAGCCTTTGTTCAATATTGTCAGCCAAAATCAATTCATTAAACTTATCTTTGTCTATTGCTAATAAAAAGCTTTGTGCTTCTAGACCTACTTTCGGATTTATAGGATCTGGCTCTATGGAAACATTTAAAATCACTTTGCGAATAACATTAATTGCAAATTTCAACTTTTCAAAAGACTCTTCTTGAGCCGCTTTATCTAATTCAAAAATCTCTTTGTTTTCAGTATTTTTAATAGCTTCGTGACGAGCATTTTCTTTTGCTAAATTGGTACTAAATTTATCTATTACTTGTGCATCTTCTTTGAGAACTATTGTTATTGGACTGATATGGTTTAATTTGATACTTGGCTTGTACCAAGACCTGACGCTCAAAAGAGCTGTTAAAAAAACAATACCCAACAAAATTATTAAAGTATTTATTAAAAGTCGTGATTTCTTTGATTTTGCTTGATATAACTGCATAGTACCTAGATATATTTTAAACTAATAATGGATATGGACTTCAAAAAAAATATCTTAGAAGATATCAAAAACACAAGCCTTGAAGCTGAATTAATTGCTATTGTAGGTCCTACTTGCACTGGTAAATCAGATTTAGCCATTGAAATAGCTCAAGAACTTGCTGTGCCTATTATAAATTGTGATAGCAGGTTGATTTATCAAGAAATGAATATTGGCACTGCTAAACCACGCGCTGATGAATTAGAGCTTGTTGAGCATCACTTAGTTAATATAAAAATCCCAGAAATTTCTTATTCTGCGGGAGACTACAGAAAAGATTTTGATGAAGTCATGACAAAGCTTAGACCAAGCAAACAAGGTATTAAAGCAGTAGTTGTTGGTGGCACAGGCTTATATATAAGGTCAGCATTGGAAAATTTAAATATGCCAGAAGTCAGCCGCGACAGTGAGCTTAGAGAACAATTGAATTTATTAAGCCTTGAAGAGCTACAAAAAATGGTTTTAGAACTCGATAAACGCGCAGACCAAGACCTTGATATGCACAACAAAGTTAGAATTATTAGAGCAATAGAAATCATCAAGATATCGGGTAAATCACTTGAAGAAAACCGTAGTAAAGAAAAAACAAATCGTTACCAAACTTTATACTATGGTTTAAATTTTCAATCGCGCAGAAAGTTATACGACTTAATAAACTATAGAGTAGTAAAAATGCTTCAAAGGGGCTTAGTACATGAAGTTGAAGCTCTGCTAAACAAATACGGCGAGACAGAAGTTTTAAATTCCACTATCGGTTATCGAGAAATTATTCCTTATTTAAAGGGTGAATATTCTTTAAGCGAAGGAAGAAGAAGAATTCAAAAAAGAACAAGGCAATATGCTAAGAAACAAATGACCTGGTTTAACCAAAACAAAGACATCAAGTGGTTTTTAAAATAAACTAAAAAAAGAGAGGCTTATTGAGCCTCTCTTTTGATCTTCAGGGGAAAACAATGAAATACGATCGAAACTATTTCATATTATCGAAAAATTCTTTGATTTTTTGAGAGGCAATCTCTTTACCACCAATACCAAAGGCAATTGCCATAGCAACTGCAACAGCTCCTAGTAATAAACCAAATGCTAAATTAATAATCTCGCTTGCAATTCCCATTTCCTGCAAGCCCATAGCAATTGCTAAAACCATAATTCCAACTTTTGCAACAGTAGACAAAAAACCAGCATTATTAGCACCGGAACCCTTGATTGCATTTTCAACAAAGTTTGCAATCATAAGACCCACAACTAAAATAACTACGCCCATGACAACTTGTCCAGCAAACAAAATAAATCTGTTGATGATGTCACTAATCGAATTTAAACCAAGCACTCTAAAAGCTTCCATTGATGCAAAAAGAATAATTGCAAAATTGATAACTTTAGAAACTATCATCGAAGGTGATGATTTTTTTGAAACTTCGGTTATACCAATAGTTCCAAGCACTTTATCAAAGCCAACAGACTTCAACAAGCCTTCAACTAAACTCGATGCAATTTGACCAATGAAAACTGCTATACCAACAATAATCAAAGATGCAAACAATGATGGAATAACATCAAAAACCTGATTGAGAACACTTGTAGCAGGCTCAACAATAGCTCCAAGGTTTAAAGCTTGCAGAGATTGAATCATCACAGGGAAAATAATTAGTACATAAACAACCATGCCCAGCACATCAGAAAGCTTTTGCTCACCTAATAAATTCCCCATATTCACTTTCTCTAAGAAATTATTAGCACCAGCGCTTGCAAGCAGGTTGGTGATTACTTGTTTTACGATTTTTGCTAAGAAAAAACCAATAATAAAAATCAAAACAGCACTTAAAATATTTGGTAAATGATTTAAAAGCTTAGAAAACATTGTGTTCACTGGCATTAAAAACTCAGTTAAGTCCAAGGCTTCTAAAACCAAAGGCAAAACAAAAAACAAAATAAACCAATAAACCGTATTTGAAATCGAGTCTGAAACTGTTACTTCACCACCTGTTTTGGTAGTAAGTTGTTGATCAATTTTAGTTTTACTAAATATATTGTTCAAAAGATTTTTCAACACAGTTGCAATAAACCAACCAATCAAAAGTATTAAAGCAGCAGCAAAAACTTTTGGTAAATAAACAAAAATTTCTTCCAGCATATTGTTTAAAGGCTCTGTGATTAGAGGTAATTGTAGAGTTTGAAAGAAAGCCACTAAAACAAAAAGCATCACCACATAAAAAACAACACTCTTAATTGTGCTAGTCACTGTTTTTTCTGCATCTTTATCTGTAATATGTACTGATTGAGCAATTAAGTGAGATAAATTCGTCTTCCTAAATAATCCAGCAATTAAAATTGAAACTGCTTGAGCCATCAACCATCCTAAAACTAATATCAATAATGCCGTAAATAAACTTGGCACATAAGTGATAACCATAGAAACCATTTGTGAAATCGATTCCTGTAACGTAATTTGTAAAAAACTTAAATCAAAGTTCATAAATTAACCTACCTTTTTTGCTCAACTAATTTGAAGCACATAAAAGAACAGAGCAATTAAACCAAGGCAACATTACCTTAGTTAAATAGTCTAAATACTCTTATGCTTTCTCAAAGACGAGCAGCAGATTTTCATGTTCCTGAAAAATGAAAATTTTTAAGATTTAACAGCAAAAAAATATACTCTTCTTAAATGACGGAAACTTTCTTTGCAAGAGCTAACTTGGCAAACTGTCTTCAATCACTTCAATAGCTTTTAATTTATCAATTTGTTGTTCATGAGAGATATCCCCAGAAGAACCATATTGTCTTTCGGCAAGATTTTTTATTGCTTCAGGTCTTCCGTAACAAGTTATAACATCATTTTTTTCTATTAGAGTTTTACCGTTAGGGGCACCGATAAAAAGTTTTTTTTCATCTTCAATTTTTTCTATACTCAAAATCAAAGTTCCCTCACGATCTAGTTTTAAATCCTTCAACTCTTGATTTACCATCCAGCTTTCACTATCAATTTTGATTTTCGAAACCACAAAACCTTTACCTAAGCCTAAAATCTCGTGATAATCATGTACTTGTAAAGAACTGTATTTCGTTAAAAACCAATAAATAATTTTCTTGAGAGTACTGTAAGCGTAAGGAGATTTCAATATTGCAAAAATGATTATCAAACCAAGAACTAAAATCACAAAATGCATAAAGTTTGTTTTAAAATCTTCACCCATAAAAGTAAAAATCAATGAAGCGATCGCTGTCGTCAAACCAGCATTTCCCAAAATAATAATAGTTTTTATAATCCCTCTTCTTGTTGGATTACTTATCGCTGATTCTGATTCAGGTGTTGTAAAACCTGTACCAGTAAAAGCTGACAGAGCTTGAAAATTTGCCACTTCTTCTGTTAATCCAGTAATTTCAAGAGCCACAGATGCAACTCTAATAACGACATAACTAAAAAGGATAATTAAAAATAAACCTAAAACAGGGAGCATAGTAATTCATTATATATTAAATAACCAACAAGCTTTGAGGAGCTATAAAAAAACACAAATACTCTTTCTAAAACCTTTGCTATAGTTAAATAATGTTAGAAAATCTCAACTTAACAAAGCCCATTGCTTTCTTTGACCTAGAGACAACGGGTACAAGCATTAAAACCGACCGCATTATTGAAATTTGCATTATAAAAATTTTTCCAGATAAAAGCTTTGAAACAATAAATGAAAGAATAAACCCTGAGATGCCAATTGCCAAAGAAGCATCAAAGATACATGGCATTTATGATGAGGATGTAAAAGATAAACCCTGTTTTCGGGAACGTGCCAAAGTTTTTTTTGATTTTTTAAGTGACTGTGATATTGGTGGCTACAATATGAAAAACTTTGACCTACCACTCTTAAATAAAGAATTTGAAAGAGTTGGCTTAGAAAGCCCTTTTTCTAGTAACACGGCAATTATAGATCCAATGAGAATTTTTCATAAAATGGAGAAAAGAGATCTTGGCGCCGCTTATCAATTTTATTGTGATAAAGAACTCAATAATGCCCATAGTGCAAAAGCCGACATTGAAGCAACAATAGAAGTGCTCAATGAACAAATAAATAGATATGATTTAGAGTCAAATACAGAAGCACTAAATGATTTTTGTTCATATGAACAAGAAAAAGGCTGTATTGATATTGAATGTAGGTTTAGGAAAGATGAAAACGGAGAATTAGTTTTTACTTTTGGAGCCAATAAGGGTAAAAAGATAAAGGATAATCTTGGAATGTTAAAGTGGATGCTCGATAAAGATTTTAGTGCTGATACAAAAAAACATGCCAAAAAACTTTTAGAGCAATTAAGTTCATAAAAGCTCAAAGCAAATGCAAATCAAACAAACAATTGATGACTTAAATTCTAAAGATTTTTGGATTGCTTTTGCAGATAATGAGTTTTCCATTACAAAAGAAAATTTACAAGAAGATGTCGCACAAGAAGATATTAAAGATTTCCAAGAAAGTCTTTTTCGTCAAGAAGCTTACCTGCACATAAAAAATAAAGTTAAACTTGATTTTACAAAATTAAATAAAATTCTTAAAAAGCTTTATGACAATAATCTCCCTTGTGTATTTGCTTTTGTTTATGATGAATTTTGGGAAATTCATAAGCAATTAAAACCCTATGTGCATCATTTCTTAGATGACCAATCAAAACTACTTGCAACACCTTGGATTTGGTATGTAGATGCAAAAAAAGAAAAAGAGATTTTAAATCAATCAAAAAATGAAGACAATCAAGAACTTAAAACTCGCTCTATGTTCTCAGGATTTTATGGACCTCATAGAGACAAAGGTAAAAAAGCATTATTTGCAGATGGCAGTCCCAAAATTCTTTCTTTTTGGTTACCACTATCAGAAGCAAACACTCTAAATAGTTGTATTTATTTAGTTCCAGCAGATAGAGACCCTACCTATGGCACTGACGAAGACAACAGTTGGCAATTTAAAAGAGCCGATATTCGTGCTTTACCTGCGCAAGCTGGAGATATTTTATTTTGGAATGAAGCTATTTTGCATTGGGGATCACGCCCTGCAAACAGAGATGATTTAGCACCAAGAATAAGTATAGGTTTTGAATATGTGAAATCAGATTTTTTAGAAACTTGTTACCCACACTATGATTTTGGTTTTTATCCAGACTTTAAAACCAGACTTGCCATCATTGCCACACAATTTAAATTATATTTAACCTATGAAGGTTTTCCAAAAATCTTTATTGATTTTATCAAAAACAACGACTCTATTATAAGGAACTCTAATGAGATTTTATAGACTTATAATCCTCATAATTATTCAACTACTAATCATAAATGCAAGCTTTGCTAACAGCTTTGAGTTTAGAGAATTAGAATCTCTTGCCGCTAACAAAAAAGAAGAAGTACTTGAGACAAAATTAAAAAATCTTTTTTCAAATAGTACAATAGTCAATCTCAATAAATACAAAAACACAAGCACTTTTATTGATAAAACCACATCAAGAAATGCTTTTCGTATCATTCATTGGAACATAGAAAGAGGCTACAAGCTTAAAGAGATCAATGAAGCACTGCATGAAACAGAGCAATATTTTATTAAAAATAATGAATTAAAAAAAATCAAAGAAAAAAAATTTCTTGAAGAAGTTGATATTTTCAATGAAACACAAATTTTCACTTTGAACGAAGCAGACATAGGCATGCCAAGGACCCAATACAATAACACCGTAAGAACTTTTGCAGAAATCACAAAAAGTAATTATTATGTTTTTGCACCAGAGTTTTTAGAGCTCGATGACAAATATCTAAAAGACAAAAAGATCAACAAAAATCTTTATCAAGGTTTACACGGCAATGCTATCGTTTCAAAGTTTCCAATTTTAAAAAGTAAAATTATTCGTTTACCAGAATGCTACAACTGGTTTGAAGGTGAACTAGAAGAGCTTTCAAGCTTGGAAAAAGCAAAAAGAAAAGCGGCTAAAGTATTTTTCAACGCTCCAATCATTTCAGAACTTCGAAGAGGTAATCGAAACGCACTGGTGGCAACTATTGAGTTGCCTAATATGGCACAAAACATAACTGTCGTCAGTACGCATTTTGAAAATCGTTGTTTTCCAATTTGCCGTAAAAAACAAATGCAATATCTTTTAGAGCAGTTAAAAGATATTAATACACCGTTAATTCTTAGTGGTGATTTTAACAATGCAGAAGTTAGCTCAGAGCCTACGAGTTTTGGCAAAGTAATTTATAGGACTGTTACAGATTGGCAAAATCTATCAAGAGCAATCATAACTTGGTTTAATCCACTGACTTATTTTTTTAGCCCTGCAATTTTAGCTTTTAATACACTGAGAAAAACTCATGATCCAACAGTACCCGGCTTGCCGATATTTTTCAGAAACAAAAGCGCTGATTTATTTTGGCTATTAATTAATTTTAAGTTTACAGATGGTAATATGTTTGATTTCTCCGATGAGAAAAAGCTTTGCTACAAAGGCAAAGATGGCAAACTTGCTAATTCAAATGAAAGAATCTTGAAAGGCTTTAAATCAACTTTTAAATTGATTAAAAGTAATCTTTTATTTCACTTTAGATTTGATTGGCTCTTTGTAAAATCTCTACGCATTAAGGGATGCCAAGATAATGAAGATGACTTTGAAGATATAAAATCAAAATGCAAGAATTTTGTACCTGCTTTTGGAAGAAATTTGTCCGAGTTTAATAAAAGTCATAACAAAGTTTATGACAAAGAAACGAAAGACAATGTTTATAGAGACTTTGATGTTTCTCAATTGTCAGACCATGATCCTATAACTTGTGAAATTCTAATTTAAAAGATAAAATATAAGTTCATGACAAAGTATACAGTATTGCATAATCCTCGTTGTACAAAATCAAGAAATGCTCTCAAACTTCTTGAAGAACAAGGAGTTAGCTTTGAGGTTAGAGAATACTTAGTTGATAATTTAGATCTAAAAGAATTAACAAAGCTATTAGCTATTGGTGATTTTGATATCAAAGATCTAATCAGAAACAAAGAAGCAAAAGAAGCTGCAATTGAAACCAAAAACAAAAATGAAATACAGTTACTTAAAGCGATTGAGGCAAATCCTAAAATAATGCAAAGACCTGTTGTCATTAAAAATAAAAAAGCAACTATTGCAAGAGATGATGATTGGTTTACTAGACTCTAATGTTGATGAAAAATCTTTGTGAGAAATATTTTTTTTTAATTGTTAGTTTTTTTGCTTTACTTGGATGTTTACAATGGAATTTTTCAAAATCAATTTTTCCTTTTGTAGAAATAATGCTTGCTATTGTAATTTTTTCTATGGCATTAACTTTAGATACTGAAGACTTTAAAAAAAGCCTTAGTAATTATCACAGCTTATTTCTTGGGCTTTTTTGCCAATATTTTTTTATGCCTTTACTAGCTTTTTTAATATCATGGCTCTTCAATCTTTCGAGCGACCTTGCAATAGGTATGTTATTGGTTGGCTCTTGTCCGGGAGGTACAGTATCAAATGTTATGACTTACATTGCACGCGGTGACTTAGCTTTATCTATTTCCATGACTTTTATATCAACAATGATCGCTCCTGTTATGATCCCAAGCTTAATGTATCTTTATGCACATCAATGGGTACGCATCGACACATTTGGTTTACTTGTGAGTACTGCAAAAGTAGTTTTATTACCAATCATAGTTGGACTTATTATCAAAAAAATACTTAAAGGTAAAAGTCACACACATATCCATAACTATGCTTCTTTAATTTCAATTTTATTTGTTTCATTAATCATTCATACTATGGTTGCAGTAAATTTCCAAAAATTCTTTGATTACAAAATCTCTCAATCACAGCTTATAGTACTCTTTTTGGCCATTATTATTCATAATGCCCTTGGCTATATTCTGTCTTATTACACTGCAAAGAAACTTTTTAAAAATAAACTAGAACAAAATAAAGCAATCAGCATTGAAGTAGGCGTGCAAAATTCAGGGCTAGCCTCAATATTAGCGATTCAATTTTTTAACCCAATCTCGGTGATTCCTGCAATCCTTTGCGCCTCATGGCATAGTATATCTGGCAGTGCCTTAGCTAATGTTTGGAACAAAAAACTTATACACAGCTGAAAACACCTATGAATAGCAGGCTTCAATGTGTTAATATATTTTACCTGTGGGACTCAATATAAATAAATCAAGATCGAGACTTTTAAAAAACAACGAATTGATCTTGAATATAAAATGCCCTTTAAAGAGGTGTCTATAAATGCAGGTTGCTCTAGAGCCAAATCTTGCATTTAATGATTTTATGCGTGCACAGCATTTAAATTTTGAACGCGATAATTCCCAGAGCAACGAAAACAATAACCAAAACTTTTTAAAAAAAATTCACGAATTTACAAACCACCCTTTAATCAATCCTATATTAGCATTTGGAGATGTTAGTTCAGCTGTTACAGATTTTATGCAACTACCAAATTTTACAAAAAAATTAATCGATAATGGATCTTTATTTTTAACAAAAGCCATGATGGTTTTACGTTACGCCGAGACTGGAATTTCTGCCCTACAAAAAAACCGTATCGTAGAAGCGCTTGGTAGATTTCTTGGTATTGGTATTTTGCCATTAGCAAAAATATACGACTTAAATATGGCATCTGGCTTAGCGGAATTTATTCCACAAATAGATCTATCACTCGAAGGTAAATTGGGCAAAGAAAAAACCTATACTAGTTTTAGTGAGAATATTAATCTCTGGAAAAAAGCCTTTTTAAAAAATTGCTCAGAAATAAAAGCAGCTGGTCTTGGAGCTAAACGTAAAATCTTGCCAGACTTTAATATAGAACAAATCAAAAAAATCTTTAACAACATTTGGCTAATTTTAAGCGGTAAAAAAAATCTCAACTTTACAAGTAAAGAAAAAGGTCACACCTTAACCTTTGCTGGAATTATAAATTTCATTGGTGCAGGAATCGGTGTTACTTTAGGTAGAAGCTCTAGGAATATTTGGAACAAAATTGGCGGGTCAATAAGAGTCTTAGGTAGTATGATTGCAGACTTTACTTTATTAAGTCATAACGATCGAGAAATGAATAAAGCTGGAATGATATTTACTGTGGCAGGTCTAATTGATTTGGTACAAAGGTTTTTACCTGATAAATACTTAAATACCATCAACCATATTAATATCATCAACACCATGTTAGGTACACAAATTATTGCAAATAGAACACACCAAAAAAATACTCTAAACTATGAAGTTTATTAAGACACGGTAGCTTTTGCTAATAAAGTCTTAAAGTCTTAGGGTTTAATGAAAAAGTAAATGATTTTTTCTGAGTTACTGCATAAAAAGAAAAAAGATATCGATAGGATTTTGATATCTTTTTTTGAGCAAGCACAAAAAAACCAAAATCATCATCAGGATTTATTACTGACAATTTTACTTGCACGCTTTAATAAAGAAAATGAGCAACATGAATTTTACAACTTGAAAAAAAATTCTTTTTTTGTAGAATCAACCCAACATGAATTTTTTTCTACTTATCATGATACTTCTGTTGACTACTACAAAAAGATCCATCCTCACCTTAAAAACCAAAAGGAATTTTACGAATACATGCAGCTAACTCAATCAGAAAACGATATTAAGCTTGAAGAGATGAGTATTCAAATTGAACTGATGATTTACTTAAAAATTTGGGAAACACGAGCATTTATTAGAAGATTAGTACAAATTTTTAATTTACAAGAAGCAAAGAATTTCAACTGGGATCTGAAAATTGACTATGCCTCCACTGAACTCAAAATGATAAGTAACAAAACACAAAAAACTGAATTGCAAGAATTAATAAAAGACATATATAAATCAAGCTTAAGAAATGCTATCGCTCACTCTGAATTTTTCATAGAAAACAGAAAAATCTACTTGACTAATCTACCTAAAGATATTGAGCAAATTAAGACTGACTACAGCTTTGAAGAGTGGGCTATCCTATACCACTCAACTGCTTTACTCTACAAAAAATTCTTAGAAAGCGTTGAATCTTACTATGATTTTTACGTTAAACTGGCAAACGACAAAGAGTTATATTTTCTTGATAGAAGTAAGAAACAACAAAAAATTATTTTTGTAGACAAGCAATGGAAATTAACTCTTTAGATTTTACTCTTGTAAAACGGCTAAGTACATACCTAAACTTTCTTCATTATCACTATTTAGAATGATAAGCCTAGCATCACTAGAAACATAACCATTGATTTGATCATTTCCAGCAACAAAAGAAATGGCACCTGTTTCACTTAAAGTATATGCAATTCCAGCACCTGAAAATTCTACAGTTGAAGTAGTAACAGAATCACTACTAGCAGTAGCTTTATCAAAACTAGTCTTATTAAAATCCGTGATTGAAAGTTGTGAACTAGAATCAAAACTCAAAGTACCAAGATCACCACTTTCAATAGTACGACCACCTTGATCATTAAAAGCAAAATTTAAACTTAAAATGCGATAGCTCTTAGAACTTAAATCTAATTGAGAAATTGGTTTTTTAACTGCAAAGATCATTTGTCTCTCGGCCTCAGAAATAACCTTGCGACCACCTCTTGCACCTCTTACTCCATAATCACCAGCATAAGCCATAGTTAAGATTTCAGTATCTGCTGTTGAAAATCCTGTAAACAATACTGATGAACCAGGCTCTTGGTCATCAAGCTGAATAATCACTCTATCTTTTTTGAAATTAAGACTAGCAGTCCCCTGAATGACTTCATCATTAACGTCAACGTAATAACTAGATCCAGTTTCAGAACCACAACCAATGTTCGTCATGTTAATAAAAGTTTGCGATAAATTATAAGTTACATTAGTGTTATCAAAATTCACATCACCCAAGAAAGTGATTGCTCCAAAAGAAGAAGACTCTACTGAGTAACCAAGTCCAACAAGTCCATAGTCACCACTTATGTCACCCACAGCAATATCAGATTTTTTGATGATACTACCAAAACCAACGGTATACTCATATTCAGTATCGCCTTGAGGTGAAATGTTATAGCCTGTATCTTGTGAACTTGACAAGAACATATTATCACCAACTGGAATCATATTCATAACACTTGGTAAAGATCTATATATATATGTGCCATCTGGATTATCAAAAGTCTCTTCAAAAGCAGGCTCGGCAAAACTAATTACTCTATTAGCATCAACCGTCATATAAAAATTACCCTGTTCATCAGTATTTCGACCAGCACTTTCTATACCAGAATCTGCTTCAACTTCATAACAACCCGGACCTTGGTCATCATTACCATCATCATTGCGTAAATTCAAAGATAGTCTATTTTGCCCTAAGCGAGAATCATCTTCATCGTCACCATAATCATTATAAGAAAAAGCTGAAGCATTCGTATAAAAACCTCTTCCCGGCTTAACAACCATTGCTCCAACTTCATCTGGTTTATACATTCTTCCTGATGTTAAATTTGTTGAAATATCAACTCTTTCATTAGAAGTAATTCTTGTATCAAAAAATACGACACTATAATCACCAGCAATACCTTGAGCAACCACTTCAAGATCGTTTGTTTCTGTACTAGTATCATCATCAGCAGCAACACCAATCATATTATTTAAAAAGTCTTCGTAAGAATCTTTTAGATTAGCAATAGATTCTTCCAAAGTATCTTCATATAAAGGATTTAAATCTTGCATTTGCTCATCTAATCCTTCTGCTTCAACATCAGTAAAATTACCAAAACTTATTTCATCTAGAGCGCCTAAACCAATCTTAGTTGGATCTTCAATTGCTTCTTGAATTAATTCAAAGATAGCTTCTGTTCCAGGATTAATATCAACTTCATCACCAAATAATGGACAATGCATATCTTCACCGGCTTCCTCACCCTCAACAATGACGGCATACTCAGAGTTAAAATCAGCCCCTGGCGGCATCGGCATTTCAAATTCTCCGTCTTCATCGGTGACTGCACTTGCTAAAGGCTCACTAACGGTTTGACCTGTTGCTGTATCAATTTGAACCAAATCAACAACAACTCCATCTGGATTTTCTGCATTACGTGCACGAAGATTTCTATTTCTGATTTTTCGTTGAGATCTTGATCTGAAACTTTCTACATTACCAGTCGGTATAGTTACTTTACCTGAAATTTGTACGGCATCTGCATCTAAATTCACTGTAAATTTTTTATTTTTTATTTTGTATTTTTTCTTATATTTTTTTGGAAAAACAACCATCAACTTAGCTCTAGAGCTTCGAGAAATATTTCGCCCATCTTTAATGCTTAAAGTCACTAAATCAGAGTTGCCAATAATTCCATTAGTATATGGAATAGAAATTTTCCTTGAACTCAAGGTTAATAATTTTGATTTTAGTTTAACTCTGGCAACTAAGTTTCCAGAACCTGACAGTTTATTAATATTGTCATCAAGGCTAACTGTAAAACTTAAACTTGAGTTGTCATTATCAATACGCAAATTATTTTTGCTTAAAGTTGGCACAACAGCTAAACTTACTTTTGCGATAAACAAAAGGCCTAAAACGGTTAAGATCTTTTTCATATTTTGATATTACATTAATTTTTGAAAAAACAAAATGTAATTACAATACAATTTTTGTGGAATAACTAAATGTAGTTCAATTATGGCTAGGCGCAATGACCACAGTAAAGAAGAACTCCAAGCACTGATATTAAGTTCAGCATTAGAACTTGTCCGTAAAAATGGCATAGAAGGATTGAGTGCTAGAAAACTAGCTTCTAAAATCAAATATTCACCAGGGACTGTCTATAGTTTTTACAAAAACATTGATGATTTAGTGATGCATATCAATGCTTACAGCCTTGATTTCATTAACCTTGAAATAAAAAAACTAACAACAGTAAATCTCAAAAATATTTTAAGAAGTATTTGCAAAATCATTTTCAACTTTAATGAGAATGAAAAAAACCTTTGGCAATTATTATTTGAGTATAAATACAGCAAAAAAACAAAAATACCAATGTGGTACCAAGAAAAAATCACTTTGATTTTAGACAAAATCGAAAAAACACTTTTAAAAATTTCTAAGAACAAAATTATTGCACATAAGCTTTCAAGAGTTTTTTGGACTGGACTTTTTGGCGTAATAAGCCACAACAACAACTACAAAATCAAAATGTCAAAATCACTACAAAAAACTGAATTAATGGATAGTTTTTTAGATCATTTTTTAAAGGGATTGATTTGATATATTTGCATTAGATCTTTTGGATTCTGAGAATTTTTGTTTTGATTTACCAATGATTGGTTTCTGTTTGCTTGGTTGCTTGAAATCTTTAAAAAATGAAAAATTGGAATCTATGATTTCTGAAAGAACTAATTTGACTTTTGAATTGTGTTGTTTAGATTCTTGAATTACATTTTTAAGTTTTGTTTTGTAGGTTCTATAGACTTGTTCAATTCTTTGTCTTGAAACTCCATATTCATTTGCAATAATTTCATAAGTGGGGTGCTCTAATTGATTAGACGATTGGTTTACTTTACCAAAGAATTTGTAGATTAAGACCTGTCTAATATCATTCGCATCCATCTTTGCATCTTTCTTTGGTATCCTAACTGCTAATTTTTGTATCTCATCTTTTAAGATAGCTTTCATAACTCTCATTTCTGAAGCAAATTTTTGTTCTTCACTCAATTCTGGAACACTCGGTAATTGGTTTAAAGCTTTTTTACCTTCAACGGACTCAGGAATAACATTATGCAATTCAATAATTCTTCGTATATCTTGCATCTTTGTTAACCTTGTTTGGGCAAGTGTTTCTAAGTGTTTTGGGGTTGTGTCTCTAAATTTTGGATTGATATCTTTCAAGTACTTTTTCATAAGTTCTAAATCAGAGATTGACTCATTAGATTTTGCTTTGAATTCAAGCCAGCGCCTATATTCTGAACGATCGTGGTTCGTGACACGAATCATTGATGTCTGAGGCATAGCCTTATACATTTCATGACGAATAGCTTGAGCTGCATAAGTTGAAAACTTTGTACCAAATTGCTTGGGTCTAAAATTGAGAGCGGCTTGCACTAAAGCTTGATTTGCGATTTGAATCCTATCTTCTTCGGGAAGATTTATTTTAGATTTTCTAGCAATGCTTAGAGCTAATCTTAAATTGTGAGCAACTAACTTGTTTCTAGCCTCTAAACGCTGCTCTTTAGAAGATCCATTCTGAATAATATTAGCTAATTCAATTTCTTGTTCTCGAGAAAGTAAAATTTGAGCCTCAGGACATTGTGATATGTAATTATATTCTTCACTTATTGACATTAGATTCTTAATCTTGTTTTACAGACTGCTTCAAAACTTTGTTTTAATGACTCATTAAATTACTTGTTATGATTATTATTTGCTTTAACTATAACAAGCAAAGCTTAAAAGCAAAGATAATATTAACATGCGTATCAGGTAATACACGGAAAATAAATCTATTAATTTAATAGAAAGATTACTGGATTTTTGCTATTATCTTCGTTTGGATGTTTAAGTCAGTTCCTTACTCAAGAGTATTAAAAAAAGAAGATTTGTCCCCAACTCGAGCTGGTAGAAATATTTATTTTGCCGTTTACAGATATTTTACAAAAAACAAAACAGAAATTAAGGAATTATTAAAAACAACATCTACTTCCTTAGCACTAGATGAACTAATGCAAATGACAATTAGAGCATTAAGCCAAAATCCTCAAGGTAAGCTTAATTCAGAACTAATAAAAGAAACGCTTGCAGAATGCTTCACAAAAATATCAACCCAACAAAAACTTGAAAAGGATCCAAGTTTTGATCAATTAGAGACTGCACTCCATTTGCCCCAATGTGATCGACAATTATCTCGAAGTCTTGGCTCGAGTTTTACAGCCATAACAAAAATGCTGAGACTCTTAGAACAACAAAAACTTGATCCACTTTTTTCAAGAAGTCCGGCACCGGAAATTTTAGACCAAGAAACTTGGCAAAAGGATTTAAGACCCAAAGAAAGAGAAGCCACGACTCTTCATTTATACGGCTTTGACCGAGAAGAAATTTCCAAAATGATGGATATTTCAAAACGCACACTCACTAACTATCTATTAGACTTTAGAAAAAATTATCAATTAAACGAAATTGAGGTGCAAGAAATAGCTAAGGAAATCAATCGAAGCAATATTTCAAGAGCTGACGATTATAAACAAAAAGCTTTAGATTTTTTATTTGATGATGAGGAAAGACTAGCAAAAGATCATCCTATACAAAACTATACAGATACAGAGCTTGTAAATATGAGCTTAAACCTAGTCAGGCATTATCCTTATAAAGGCTCAAAGAGTCCTAGTATCATAAAATCATACCTTGCAGGAGCTTCATTTGCTGAGCTCGCAGAACAATATCAACTAACAGAATCAACAGTAAGACGAGATTTGGCTTCAATGCGCTCATGGTTAAGAAAACAATTACGCATTCTTATAGACGATCCTATTCCTGAAAATTTACAAAGCTTAAACATATCAAAATTCAAATGGGCATGTTTAGATACTGACAAAAAAACAGTTGTCAGATGTTTTTCAGAAGGACAAAATTTTAGCCAAATTGCAAAATCTATAAAAAGTAACCCAAGTAATTCTGAATACTATTTGAGAGATGCTTGTCACAGGCTCGGCATTACTGTAGAAAATTTAAAAACACTTGCACACAAAAAAATTGTAAAAATAAATCAACCTAAGCTACAACAAGAAAGACTCTTAAAAAAACTTTACCCAGAACAATTACCACAAAACCCTAATAATGAACTTAATCAAAAAGATTTTGAGCAAGCAATTTATCAAACAGCGAAAGCTTTTATTGATACTATAGATGAAAAACAAAATAAAACTATTTACCTTTCATATCTAAGAGGTCTAAATTCAGGTCAAATAGATCGGCTTTTAGATAACGATACTAGATTAGCCTCATCTAAAATACAAGGTTTCACAAAAAGACTTAGAAGACATATTTTAAGAAAATTTCTATTGCCCAATATGCTAAATTCAGTCGCCGCGGAAAAACAGTCAAGGCTTATATCTTACTCATTTCCAGAAACAACAACAAGTATGGATCTAGATCAAAGATTAGCTCTTGCCAATAGATTGCTTAATTTTGAGCCCAGTCCTTTTTCAATATTTTTTAAGCCCTATATTAAGGGTTTTAGTATTGAAGAAATTTCTTTATACTTAAATCAAGGTCAAACAGAAATCACAAAGTGCTTAGACAAAGACTTAGCACTTTTCAGAAAACAAATTGCAAATACAACAAAGATAGCTCTACCAAGTGAAATCAATAAAGAGATCTTTGCTAACCTAAGCAAAGAAGAAATAATTGCGATAACTGAAAGTCTTACCGGTAAACAAATACCTGAAATTTATCAAACTCATAAACAAGAATTTTTTAATGAAGAAACATTAAGACGTACACTTAGATTTGCATGCAAAAAACTTGATATATCAAAAAACGTTTTAGATAGACTTAGAAGTAAAAGCGCTGCAGAAAAGGCACAAGAAACTAGTGAAGAGAATTCTATTTTTATTGCACAACGTTTGTTAAGAATCGTTAAAACCAAAGGAATCAATCCCCCTCCCGGAATTTCCCCAGCTAATTTAAAAAAATACCGATGGCAACTGGCAAATTTCATGATTGATTACATCAACAAAAATCAATCTAATATTGCTCAGATTTGGATACAATATTTAGCTGGAGCAAGTTCACCTTATTTAGCCGAAGTGCATAATAAAAACAAACAAAAACTACAAATACAACTTGCAAATTTAAATCGTCAATTTATTAAAGCCGTTAAGAAATTTAACAATGAATATAGCACTAGTCTATAAAAACATAAACAAAAAAATACACAAATGGCAGTTTAGTTTTTACTAGGGGCTGTTAACACATTTGAAGAACAAGGCTTTCGAGTGCAGAAAATACAGAGTTTATTATAAACGCCCTGAAAATTTGAGTAAATCATCGGATATTCAAAAAAGGCGTCTATCAACAAACTTACGAAGCTACTCCTGGAGCCAATTTGGTTTTTGCCTACAGCTTGAAAAATGGACGAAATCACATTTTTGGGTGGATCCTTAACGGTAACTAAAATGACAAAATTTATACAATACAAATATGTCATACAACTTGAGTTGAAACACAATGAGTATTTACGCCCAATCGCATTTGAAATTTATTTTTAACAGAAAAATAAAAAGTAATATTCCATTTTGAGCACTTAAAAGACAACAGATTCTAGATGGTTTAAAATTCTAAGGACAAAAATTAAATATTGTTAATCAGAACATAGTCCTTTTTAAGAAATCTAGTCTAAATGTAGGATACGTTTTTTTTACATTTTACAGATATTAATAATGAGCGAGTTATTGAAACGCATTATTTATTTAAATATTGGCGTAAATTAACTTAATTAAAAATGGATAAACAATATTTAATTAATAAAATTAATGTAGGATTTCCTTATAAGGTAATCGTTTCCTTTATTGTTTTTTGTTTTTCAATTTTACCTTCATCAGCAGCTTATTTACCTCTGAATGTACAAGAGATAGACGGAAGCCCAACGATTTCTGATGTGAAAAAGATTGTCGTTAATGGTGCCACTTTAGAAAATAACAACAATGGCCAAATTACTTTAAGTTTTATAAATGCAACGACACTAAATGGATTTACAGCAAGTCAATTTTTAAGATCTGATACGAATGAATCTTTTACAAATGGAACTTTTACATTTGAATCAGGAACATCAGTAGTAATAGATGGTTCATTTCAAGCAAGCTCTGGAGTATTTTCAAATACAATAAATGGCTCAAGTTTAATTTTAAATGGAAACACCATATCAATAGGAGCTTTAACACAAGGTAGTCTTTTGTTTGCATCTCAAGCTAACGAAGTCACAGCATTAAGCAAGGGAAATGACAACTATGTGTTAACGGTTAACGGAAATACAATTTCATGGCAAGAATCTGTTGCAGGAGTAGATAATCTCGGAAATCATATTGCTACACAAACATTAGACTTAAACGGACAAAATCTAATTAACGGTGCAGATGCTACTTTCACTGGCACTTTAAATGCAGCTAATATCAACGGCACTACTACAGTAATCTCTCCTTTATTTAATGGTGGTAAGTTTAATGGAACTGAAGCAAACTTGTCTGGTACTTTAAATGTAAATAAAGTTCTAACTACATTAAACGTAAACGGTGCAGATGCGACTTTCACTAGTACTTTAAAAGCTCCTACTATCAACGGTACTACTACAGTTATCTCTCCATTGTTTAATGGCGGTAAATTTAATGGTGATGAAGCAAACATCGCAAACACTGTTACAGCTGGTGCATTTACAACGACAGGAGATACTAACACTGCAAAATTAATCGCTACGG
>Ga0181568_10001761_pt1 | contig 19696 bp, 17 predicted proteins | sample 101ome_20_FD_133758 | JGI IMG/M metagenome (GOLD analysis project Ga0181568, IMG submission 133758) | Coastal salt marsh microbial communities from the Groves Creek Marsh, Skidaway Island, Georgia - 101404AT metaG (megahit assembly) | ecosystem: Environmental > Aquatic > Marine > Intertidal...
ACGTTTCACCCCGAACTCACCAACGACCGTCGTTTTCATGCATGGCTATTGAACGAAATCGCAGCACTTTCACCGACGGATTGAACAAGGAGTGTTCAGGGGTTCTTCTCATGGTCGTCCATCTTCCGATGCATACGGAGATTCTTCCTCCAGAAGATGGTGAGGCGGAAGGTTGTGTTCAATGTCAAGAAGGGCGTAAACTGGTTCTCTTCGTAACAGGTAAGTGTCACTGGGGGTGTGATTATTGTCCACTCTCTGAGAATCGACGCGAATCACCTGATATGTTCGCAAACGAACGAAGGTGTTCAACATGGGAAGAGGTCATCGAAGAAGGACATGCCATGAAGGCCACAGGAACAGGAATCACCGGTGGTGATCCGATGCTCGATCCTGAGCGATCCGTTGAGGCAATCAAGCAACTCAAACGAGCCTTCGGCCAAGACCATCACATCCACCTCTACACGTCGATTCCCTTCAAACTTGAATGGGTCGAGAAACTTGCAACTGCTGGACTGGATGAACTTCGATTCCATCTTCTCGATGGAACAACAAAACAATATGAAGACGTCATCAAGGTAGCGAGCGATTCAGGCATCAATGTTGGAATTGAATTACCATGTGAACCTGACAAAGAAGAATCACTGTTCGCCTTACTCGAACAATTGGAAACGTTGCCGATTCAATTTCTTAATCTCAACGAGTTGGAGATCACAACAGGAAATCAAGAGAACATGGACGTTCGTGGATTCAATCTCTCAAGTGGCCTTTCTGCAGCTGCAGAAGGATCGTTTGAACTGGGTGTTCGACTCAAGGAAGCGGCCAGAGACAAGCCTTTCCACCTCAAATTCTGTACTGCCTCCTACAAAGATGCTGGACAATTACGAGCCCGATTCCGACGAAGGGCAGAGGCAACACTTCGACCATACGAGATTCTCTCGGAAGACGATACAATTCTTTTCGGTGCCATCCCAACCGAGCCTGAGGATGCTCGAGACGATATGATGGAATTGCAAGAAACCTTGCACATCAGTCCATCTTGGCTCCGTTATGACGCAACTACTCGTCGCATTGAGATGCCTCTGAGTGTTGCTGAAGAACTTGCAGAAGTCCTCTCAGTTCCTGTGCAGATGGTCGAAGTCCACCCCACGCATGATCGATTGGAAGTTTCAGTTGTTTACCTCAACGAATAATGTCGTTGAGGGCGAAAGAACTTTTATTCGTCATCTCAGAGATACAAGCATGAAGAAAATTGCAATTTTACTTGCTTTATCCATGATGCTTGCTGGATGTACTGAACTTGAGGAACTCGTCGATGACCTCGACGCCACGTATACGACTCAGGATTTGGATGGAATCTATCATGGAATGCTGCTCTCCATGCGCGTGGCCATGAACGCAGACAATACTTACAACCTCTATGTGATTGAGCTCATGTATTGCCAAGAAACTGCAAACCAAGCGCAGACCGACGTGGACGATATGAACGATGATGCTGATGCGTCTTCATCCACAACATATGTCGTCATGAATGAACTATGTGTCGCTGAAGAAATGCATGTTGATTCAGACGATGAATTGTCCTACATTGGCACTTTGGATTCTTCATCCAATGTACCAACCCTGAGCATCATTCTGTCCGAATCAACAGGATACTTTGTTTGTGATGACGGAGATGAACTAGAAGCGGAGTGGGTCGGCGACGGGTACGATGACTGTAGTAACGGTGAGGATGAAGCCGATGGTGCAGAGGATGATATCCAGACCTCCACGGAAACTGTAGCAAACGCTTACCTTGCAGCGGATGGGTACGGAATGCTTGTTCTTGTTGGTGAAGGGATGGAAGATGGAGCATCCATTTGCCTAGCACTTTCCCCCACAGGAATGTCTGATTTGACCATTGAAGCATATGAACTCCTTGTGGCTGCAGATGAGGATGGCGTTGAGATTGATCTTGAGGATGAAAGCACAATCCCTGACGATGTTGTTGCTTTGTTCGCAGTTCATGAAATTGCATACGCATTAAGCCCGATCTCCACGATTGCAGAAGGATGTGAAGACCAAACCTTCCTCTACAGTGCTTTGTTGACCTACATCTGGGCGACCAGTCTTGCTGGTCCAGATGAAGACGGTGGTGGAGATTTACAGATATACGGATTTGATGGTTCGGACGCAACACCCGCTCTAACCTCTGCTGCTGAGGAAGAACTGATTTACGCTACGATGACGCAGGGCGATGATCTTAACTGGGCCTCAATCAGAATTCATCTTTCAATCGATGGAGGTGCATACATTCTATGTACTCAACCCGGACAAACTGAGGATACGGCATGCCATGTTACTGACGACGGCGATAACAAGTGGAGCATAGGTGAGTCAGTCACCATTAGCGAAGGTTCGGATGACCTATGCTCGGATACTTGTACTGTTAGCTTCAAAATCATCGATGTTACAGCTGACAAGTTGATTTATGAATCGAGTAACATTGACATCCAATGAGAATCATCATTAGTTTCATTTGCAACCAGTGAATGGAATGGTCATGGGGATGCTTGCGCAAGCCGACTGGGGTGTATTCAAGCGTTCTGAAACGTGGAAAGCGTTTGGAGTCGCTGTCGTTCTCTTTGGAGTCATTGCCTTCGCTGGCTTGTCCTTGTTTGACAGCATGGATGAGATCTTCCAATCAGATGCTGAACCAGCTCCGATTCCAGAGATTGTCATCGACAGTCTCAATCGCGATGGGATCGAATCGAATTACACCAATTCAAACGGCCAAATACAATTGTCCGATCTTCGAGGCGATGTCATCATTCTCGATCTAATGGCCAGAGATTGTGGCAGTTGCCACTACGTTCAAGAACATCTTGAGCAGGAGATGGACGGTTGGAAGGAAACCGCAGACGAAAACGGTGTTGGCTTCCATATCATTGCCTACGGCGCATGGTATTCTGAATCGCTCGACTATCTCAACACCTCTCTTGGTGAATATACTGTGCCGCTTTACCCGACTGGCCTAGGTTCTACCAAAGCAGCCACTCTTGCGGATGGTTCTTCGGCAGATCCTAAGCAATTGTTCACGACTGCTGGAACAGGACAAATTCCAGTTGTCATGGTGATCGACGTTGAAGGATACATTATCGAACGCCAAGCAACAGGAACTCCAATCTCTGGGTGGGGTGAATTTAACGATGCAGTAGAACTTGCCCTCACTGGTAATGTCTCAATAACGATGGATGATCGAGTTGCGTGGGAAGAACCATCAACGTCGTTCGTTGCAGTGTTTGCCCTTGGTATGATTCTCTCCATTTTGGTCTATTTCTCGCCTTGTGCATTCCCGGTTCTGCCTGGATTCATCTCCTATTATCTCAGCCTCGGTGCCCGGGAAGATGACCTCATTGCGGAAGGTAAGCTGAAGAAGAAAATGCCTTCATCGTGGTTTATAGGTACGCTCGCAGGTTTGGGAATGTGGACCTTTTTCATCATCATCGGCTTGATTGCATTTGCAATGGGTGAAGCCTTTGCTCAATCCGGTATGGTGACATACATCGCCATTGGAATCGCAGTCCTGTTGGTCATCCTCGGTTCGATTATGTTGCTTGGGATCACATCGCACGTTCTTGGATTTGTTCAGAAACTTGTTGATCGCTGGTCAACGACTGAAATGGACGAAACGTTCACGCCTCGTCGAAACATGTATCTGTATGGGATTGGATATGCTGCTGCTTCAATTGATTGTACTGCGGCCGCTGTTCTACCGTTTGTTATCTTCCTTGGAACACTCGGCACCACTGCGACCATCTCTGGATTGTCTGGTTTGATGCTGGGCTTGTTGATTCTGATGATTCTCGTTACCGTTCTTGTTGGTCTTGGTCGTCAAGTGATGATCAACTTCCTGCGTCGAATGACTGGAATGATCAAGATGGTTGGTTCGTGGATGATGATTATGGCAGGTGTAGGATTGACCATCTATCTCACTCAGCCAGAAGTGGTTTCAACCCTGTTTGCTTAGGTTTGTTGAAACGAATCATCGTAGACTCCATCAATGCAGTCGAAGATAACTGGTCGGATCAATCGATGGTGAACGATAAGGGCGAAGAGAATGCCTGTTATAACGTCGAAGAGAAAGTGTTGTTGCGTTGTCATGGTCGATAGTGTAAGTAAGATCCATGCAATCCAAAGTGAGGCATGAGCTACCTTGTTGATTTTGTATATGAGAGGGACACAAAGGACCACACACAGACTATGCGCAACGTGTAAACTAGGCCAGGCGTTGTACGGCTGGTCAACGCTGTGGACAAGCGTGAGCAGTGTGGTGAGCGCATCGTTACCGTTCACCTCCAAACGTAGGTCAACTTCGACAGGTAGGATGAGGAAGATGAGAAACACTGGAATTGTCGCAATAAAGAGACGTTGAGAAAAGACGATTGCGCATTTCTGTTGCACTTCAGTCCGGGCAAAAAATGGGATAAGGACGTAATAGGCGTAAAATGAGAAGTATGCCAAATTCATCAATGGAATGTACGAGATTGAATCATCGATGGGCAACTTTGGGTCAAATGCCGTCCATCCAATGTATTGTGTGATTCGATTGGTTATTCCGTAAGGGATTCCCATTGAAGCAAGGAAAAACAGTCCAATAAGGCTGGCAAAAGCGATGTTGTTTCCACGTTTGTTCCAAACGAGGTTCCACATTCTCCATGGTCGCGGGTCAAACCAATTACTCTTCATCATCCTCACCGTGTTGTAATTCGTTCCAGCGAATGATGCGGTCGCCAATGATTTCAGCTTCCTTTGGATCATGTGTGACATGGATTGCTGGTATTGATCTCGATTTCAAAATGGTTCGAATTTCGAGAGCGATCTTTCTTCGCAATTCCACATCTAGAGCGGAAAGTGGTTCATCCAGGAGAAGAAGTTCTGGATTGGTGAGAAGTGCTCTTGCGAGTACAACACGTTGAGCCTCACCGCCGGACAAGGTCTCAATTCTCTGCTGTTCTTTTCCGATGAGACCCATTTCACTCATGATTGAATGGACGGCATCCATGTCGGAGTGTTTCTTGTTCTTGTAAGCAAAAAGAATATTCCCGAGCACATCTTTGAACGGAAACAAGACTGGTCGCTGAAATAACATGCCAATGCTACGGTGCTCCGATAGAATATTTTCAATTCGTTTGTTGTTCAGTGTGATTGAACCACTTTCATGAACTTGGAGGCCAGAAATGGTCCGTAGGAGCGTGGTTTTTCCACATCCGCTCGGCCCAAGAATAACGACGATTTCGTTGGGTGCTAATTCGAGATTGAGGTCTTGAATGATGTAGTTTTCATCAAATGATACACTCAATTCTTTGATGGTTAGCGTCATCAAAATCCCCCTCCTTGGTGACTGCGAAATCGTTCAGCAATAACAAACAATAGGAATGTCATGCACATGAGTACAGTGGCTGTAGCCATTGCAATGGGTTCAACCATTTCGAAGTATTTGGGTCTCGACATCAACTGATCGACCAACACTGGCAATGTGTCCCATGCTCCAGAACGTAACAGAATCCAAGATGCTCCAAATTCACCCAATGAGAAGGCCATAGATAATGCAGCAGCAACGACAAGTTGTGGTTTGAGCAATGGAAGTTTAATTCGCGTGAATCGCTGAATCGATGTGTAGCCCAGTATCTTTCCTGTATCATCGTAATCTGAATCGATCTCTCGCATTGCAGGGAGTAAAATACGCACGACAAATGGTGTGGTAAGCATTGCATGGGGCAGAATTGGGAGCGCATACCATGAGAACATCACCGGCCAAATCTTCAAAATGCCAAGCAAAACTCCCAATCCAACCATCACGCCAGAGAGTGCTAATGGGAGCATGGAGAGAACGTCGATGAATTGTGCTACTTTTGGTCGATTTTGTTGTTCAAGAGAATGAATCGTTTGTGCAACAAAGAAACCGAGTAGACACGAAAGAATCAGACATCCAAAGGCGTAAACAAGGGAATTCGTGAGCGCTTCTGGCACAGAAGCATACGTCAAATCTCCTTTGAAGGCCAAATCCCAAGCATCGAGGCTCCAACGATACGAATCCGATGTTCGATCTCGAAGTCGTACTGATGCAAGTACCATGAGCACAAGTGGAGTAAGAGCGAAAACGGTTGCCATGAAGATTCCAATCCGCGCCCCTGTTCGTGGTTTCCCAACATAGTTTCGTGAATATCCTTCAGCAACAAGTTCAATTTCATTGGATTGCTTCTGTTGCCACCTCCCTGCAAGGCCTAGCGCACTCAATAACACGATGCCCTGGAGTGTAGCTCCTCCAAGAACCAGACGACTGACATCAACTCTGTACCCTGGTATTCCTGCTGCACCACCCTCGACAGCCATCAACGCTTCAAGCGTCCACATGTTTGGCGCAAGCCAGCGAACCAAAGCAAACGAAGTGAACGAAAAGATGAATGTGAACACGAAAGCTGAAAGGATGGATGTCTTCAGCATAGGCCACCAGAATGAGATCAGTCGATTGAGTCGATTATGGCCGGCGGGGAGCATACGAAAGGCATCTTCGTATCGAGGTGGTAATGTCGATATTTTTGGTTCAACAAATCGAATAACAAGCGCAAGATTGAACCATGCATGTGCGAGAATTAATGCTATGATGTGTCCTGAATGTTCGATTCCAATGATGGAGGAAAATTCGCCAATAAATCCTGTTTCGTTACGAAGGTCGATTCCGATTGAATCGAGCAAGCCCCCTTCCTTGATCAAAGCAAGAAATCCCATTGCGGCGACGACTGTAGGTGTGACGAAAGGAAGCGTCAAGGCTGCACGAATCATTCCGATATTCTTCCATTGGTAGCGACCCAACCACCAAGCGATTGGAAGGCCAATGCATAGAGTGAGCATCGCTGAAAGAATTGCTTGTACGAATGTGAAAACGATAGCATCTGTGCCTAGTGGATGTTCATCAAGGTGGAAGATTGCCTGAAATGGATTCATTCCAGTCACAAACATCAATCGTTCAAGAGCGAAAAGAAGCGGGATGAGAATCATTGACAAGTAGAGAAACACAGGGACGCTTCGTCCAAGAGTTTTCTTCATAATGCCAACTCAAAGCGAACGTGTTGCTTGACGCCAATCCATCAACCAATCTTGCATCTCTTCATCGATACGCTCTGTTGAGAGTTCAGAAGGTAGGGATGGAACAGGGCTGTGATGTCGATAACCGTCTGTTTCTGGGAGGTTTTCTCCCTCGAGGACTGAATACATGTAGTTGTTTTGAGGCATATTCTTGTTCACATCATCGCTTAGCAAGAACTCAATGAAGGCATCAACAGCGGATGCCGATCCACCACCGTTAACTTTCGCAGCATATTCTACTTGGTGGAATGAAGCATAATCGATATCCACTGCCTTTGAAATTGTGTAATTGCCGCCAAAAAAGGCCTCTACGCCAGGTGAATGGCAGTAGGATACGGTTAGCCAAGCATCACCAAGGTGGCCATCTTCCCATACCCCATAGCCGCCGCTGTAATGAATCTCGTAGGCTTCGCTCCATCCTGAAGTGAAGATTGCATCATTTTTTTCCATAGCTTCCCACCATGACATCGCATCCATTGTTGTTTGTCGTTCAAAATAATCAATTGTTGCTACCATGAATGCTCTACCAGGGGACGATGTTGTAGGGCTTGGAAAAGCAGTTCTACCTTTCCATTCTTCGTTGGTTAATTCTTCCAAAGTACTTGGGAACGTCATATTGTTTTCGTCAAGTGCTTGAGTGTCCACGTTGAGGCACACATAGCCTTGGTCGAAAGGAACAGCCATTTCTCCTGAGTATGGGGCGAGAGCGGCAGGGTCGATGTTTGGAAGAGTTGCAGAATGTGGTGCAAGGAGACAGTTATCGAGGGCTGTCTGTAGATATGTATTGTCAAGTCCTAATGCCAGGTCGGCTTGTGGAGCCTCTTTGGTTAAGAGGAGGTTATCGAGAATACCTCCTGAATCTTCAGCACGAATCATTTTGATTTGATATCCGGTCAAATTCGTAAATTCTTCCAAGACTTCATCGCTTAATGCAATGATATCGTAGGTGATGATGGTTAGCGTCTTATCATCTGCAGATGTACTGATGACACACTCCTCAGTAATCGTATGTTGGCTCAAACAACCGGAAAGAGGCGCAAGAAGAAGGACAGAAAGAATGACACTGATGCGTATCATTCCAATCCTCCGAGTGTTTTGATCAGAGTGTGGCAGCGATCGACTACGTCCAACGGGCTTGTTCCAACAACATAGAGGGACGGTTCCCATCCAAAATCTCCGATGTCCAAAATGACATCGATTGTTGAACTAGAATCTTCGAGTCCAGAGCGATCTGCATCGGCCAATTCCCAGCCCAATTGGTTGTAGGCCTCTTGCACAGCATCAATGTCCGTGCCTTCGAAATCACCTGGTGGTCGAATGTTCATGATGGCTGCCTTTGTCGAATCATTTTTTCGAGTTTCAAGAAGCATTTCAGCCAGATGTTTGGATGAACCAAATTGAGGCTTTCCATGAGTTCGCAATTCCCCTTCTACGGCAGTAATTTTGCCGGGAACAGCAGCGACTTCATCGATTGAACTCGCAGAATTAAGGCAAGCAGCAATGTTCATTCCTACCTTCGGAAGGACTGGCAAAATTATCCGAGCATCAAGGCGGCCGATTGCCCACTCCAGTCGTCGAATTAGTGCATGCTCATTCTGATCGACTTCGAGATCTAGTCCAGTCAGCGTTTTATCAAAACGAAGAACCTGATTTCCTGTGAATTGGAATTCGACAATGAAACGTTGTCGCAACAGTTCTTCACTTTGGCCAACCGATAGTAAACCTCCAGCGATTTCTTTTGCCCAACCGTCGACGGTTAATTCATCAGCTGAACCAGGAAGTTGAGCGATTGCTTTCTGATATTGTCTTGATATTGTGCTTTGGGTTGTACCAAGCATTGCTGCAATGTTCATTTGTGACCAGCCTTGGCCGCGTAGTTCTCGGGCGAGTTGCATGTGCAGGCGAGTGAGCCAAGCATCTCCAGTATTTCCTAGCATGGTTGTTGCAAAACATCTCAGTTATTCAATGTATGTAGAGAAAAATGCGGATTGCATATTATTTATGTGTCTGTTGAGGAATGACCACCTTCAAAGACCGCTTCCCCTAGGTTCGAATCATGGAGGCTGAAGGGTTTCTCGATGAAGTCCTCGCCCGAGTCAAGAACTTCCTTGAATTGAGTCAAACAGTGTCACGAATTCGTCAGCCCCATACAGCTGAGTCACTTTCTAAGACAACCGATCTCAAACTCCCGATGGAGGGGCGTGGTCTTGAATCAGCCTTGGACGACATCGAATCAGTCCTGCGTAACTCTGTCCGAACAACCGCTCCTGGATTCATGAATCCTCTCTGGGGAGGTTTGTCCGTCGCATCGATTGCTGGTGAGTTGGTCACTGCTGCCACAAATACAGCGATGTATACCTATGAAATCGCTCCAATCGCAACACTGATCGAATCGACGATACTCAGGCGTATGGCTGAACTCGCTGACTTTGGTACAAGCCAGGGGACATTAACAACCGGTGGCTCAAACGGCAACATGCTCGGCATGCTTTGTGCCAGGCAATCAAAACTTCCACTGTCTTCCCATTCAGGTTTCAACGGAACTGAAATGGTGGCATTCGTGAGTGAAGAATCGCATTATTCGTTTAGCATAGCTTCCAATGTCATTGGCATAGGTCAATCAAATCTCATTAAAGTCCGATGCAACGAAGACGGCCAAATGCTTCCAGAATCGCTCGATGATGAAATCCAGCGTGCATTAAACAATGGTCAAACTCCTTTTGCAGTGCTTGCTACAAGCGGAACAACGGTGCGTGGCAGTTTCGATCCCTTGCGAGAAATCGCATCAATTGCTCACAAACATGAGCTGTGGTTGCATGTCGATGCTGCTTGGGGTGGTTCTTGCCTCTTTTCGCCACAGTACCGTTCCCTCATGGATGGTATCGAACTTGCGGATAGTTTCTGTTGGGATGCACACAAAATGATGGGTATTCCTCTCATCTGTTCTGCTTTTATTGTCAAAGACGCTGAAATTTTGCGTGCGGTTTGTTCGAATGGTAATACCGCTCATTACCTCTACCACGATACTGGTGCAGACGTTGATTTAGGTCGCTATTCTCTACAATGCGGGCGCCGGAATGACGCATTGAAACTGTGGCTTGCGTGGCGAGAAATTGGAGATGCAGGTTGGGCTTCGATGATTGAAAGATTCATGCACACAGCAGATTATTTGGAACAGCAGGTGATCCTTCGCGATTCTCTCGAGATGGTGAGCAACAGAATGTGGACCAATGTTTGTTTCAGATACGTTGGCTCCTCTCCCGAGGAGGATTTGAATCGGATCAATGCAGAATTAAGGGAGCGCATTATTCGTGACGGCCAATTCATGGTGAGCCGCAGTACTGTTGACGGAAAAATCATTCTTCGTTCAGTGATTGCGAACCGGAACATTACAGAAACATCTCTTGAATCGTTTTTGGATTGCGTAGTTTCACTTGGAAAGGATATTGAGCGAGGTTTGCCTCAGGACTAACACGGGTGTGGAAGCAATGAGTGATGGAGAACTAATTCGAACTGCACTGTATGATGAACATGTTGCCCTTGATGGAAACATTGTCGATTTCCATGGTTTTGAACTTCCCATTTGGTATTCGAACATCAAAGCGGAACACCTTGCAACCCGAGAATCGTCAGGTCTTTTTGATGTATCTCACATGGGTACGTTTCGATTCTCAGGGTCCAACGTTCGTGATTGGCTTGAATCGGTTGCTACGCAGAAGGTCTCATCGATTCCAATAGGACGGTGTGCTTACACCCACTTCTTGGACAAAGATGGATTCATTATCGATGATATGATTTTTGCAGTTGTCTCGGAAAGTGAAATTCTTGGTGTTCCGAACGCTTCGATGATCGATGTCATGTGGGAATGGTTCCAAAGTTGCTCTCCCGAACAATCAGGAGTTGCAATTGAAAATCTTTCACCGCAAATGTCGATTATCGCTCTTCAGGGGCCACGAAGCAAAGATCATCTCGATGCAGCTTTCGGAGATGGGCAACATGTTGGTCGTTTCAAGTGGTCTGAATTTACGGACAATAAACTCGGAGCGACCGGTTGGATACAAGGTACCGGGTATACCGGAGAATCCGGGTATGAGATCTTTGTTCCAAATGAACAGGTTTCGATGGTTTGGCGTGCGTTGATTGATGCTGGCGCCACCCCGGTCGGACTCGGTGCACGAGATACTCTTCGATTGGAGAAAGGATACCTCCTTTCGGGTGTCGATTTCCTTTGGCCGGGTCTCGATGATGGAACACATGCTTTCCTTGCCCGTGACTCTTGGGAAACCAACGTGCCATTCGGTCTTGACACGGAACATGAGTTCATTGGACGGCACCGTGTTCTCTCACACGCTACCTCCGATGAACGATGGTGGGGCATCAAATATCTCGAACGAGGGCCATTGCCCCGGCCTGGCAAAGACGTTCTCTCCCTCGATGGCGTGAAAATTGGTCAACTAACCTCAGGTGCACCCTCACCTTCGCTCGGAAATACTGGTATAGGAATCGGCTATATTTCTGGTGTTAAGGAAGGCGATGAAGTCTTCATTGCTGCTAGTCCGCGTTCTTCGGTCAAGGCTGTTATAATTCGTCCACCATTTGTATAGACGGCCCTCGTTTCTTGATGGTTCAATGACGAGTATTATGAGCGCTACGCGCTTGGTTGTGATTACCTGAGGAGGCGAATCCCATGGTAGACCAATTACCAAATCTTGGAAGAGAGGAAGAAATGTTGAACGAGATGGGTGTCGAATCCATCGATGCCTTGTTTGCAGACGTCCCTGAAGCCGTTCGAATGGTTGGGGATTTACCGTTGCCTGAGGCCCAAAGTGAGGAAGAACTTCTGGCAGATGCAAAGCGATTGCTCGGTGCTAACCTCGCATTGGGCGATCAACCATCGTTCCTTGGGGCTGGTTTGTACCGCAACTTCGTTCCCTCCAGCGTCTTCCAACTTGTCACTCGAGGAGAATTTCTCACATCTTACACTCCCTATCAACCAGAGGTATCCCAAGGTATGTTGCAAGCCATGTGGGAGTTCCAATCGCTCATCTCAGAGTTGATTGCAATGCCAATTACCAATCTTTCACTCTACGATGGTTCGACTGCAGCAGCCGAGGCACTCACATGCGCTGTTCGAGTTCACAATCGAAAAGCCGAACAGAAGGACACGGTGTACATCTCCGAGTTAACGCCGCCCGATCGAGTCTCAGTCATTCACAACTACTGTCAGGGTGCTGGAATTGAAATCAAGACATTACGTCACGATGAGAACGGTTGTATCAATCTCGAAGATGTCGAGCAAGCGCGTGGTTCTTGTGCAGTTTATGTTGAACAGCCCAACCCCATTGGCATCATCGATGGGGGGTATCCTTCGTTGAAAGAAATCATTGGAGAGCATACAGCGCTCATCGTGGGTGTCCAACCTGTTTCACTAGGGCTGCTCGAAGCACCAGGTCACTATGGAGCTGACATTGTTGTCGGTGAAGGACAACCACTTGGAAGTCCAATCACTGGAGGAGGTCCTCTTTACGGATTCTTTGGATGCACCAAACCATATCTTCGTTTGATGCCTGGTCGAATCGTTGGCCGAAGTATTGATGTCGATGGCAAAGAGGCTTACTGTCTTACACTTTCAACTCGGGAACAACACATTCGACGCCATAGAGCAACGTCGAATATCTGTACCAACGAGACGTTGATTGCACTCATGGGAGCCATGCATATGTCTCTGCTCGGTCCAGAGGGTCTTGAACACCTCGCAGTTCGGAATATGGCAGCTTGCACGCAACTCAAGCGTCAACTTGCTGGCATCGAAGGTTTGAATCTCCCCTACGGCCACCAGTCGAACTTCAACGAATTCGTCGTAGAATTGCCTTCTACTACTTCATCATGCTTGGCTTATCTTGAAGATCAAGGCGTTGTTGGAGGCTTCGATGTATCGGACTGGTATCCCGATAAATCCCATCAAATGTTGGTAACTGTAACCGACCAGACCAGTCAACGAGACATCGATCGGTTAACCGAATTACTCTCCAATTGGGCAAAGGAGGTGAGTGCTTGAGCCGTTTGTTTGACCATTATGGTGCAGAAGGAAAGGGCTATGCTCAACCTGCTGCGCTTCTTCCCGCCTCTGAACTCAACCTCCCAGACAACATGGTTCGCAAGCAACTTCCACGCTGGCCACGTCTGTCCGAACCCGAGATGGTGCGTCATTACACTTGGCTCTCAAAGAGAAACTTTGGCATTGACACCGGATTCTATCCTCTCGGTTCATGCACCATGAAGCACAATCCTCGTGTCAATGAAGTCGTTGCTCAACTTCCAGGAATTGCTGACATTCATCCACATCAACCAGAACACCAACTGCAAGGATTGCTTTCAATCTACTTCGAGATGCAAGAGATGCTCGCAACATGCGCTGGAATGGATGCGGTTACACTACAACCGGTTGCAGGTGCACAAGGCGAATTTACTGCAGTTCGTTGTTTCCAAGAATATTTCCGTCATCGAGGCGAACATCATCGAACGAAGGTGATTGTACCTGATTCTGCTCACGGCACAAATCCTGCGAGTGCTGCGATGGCTGGATTTGAAATTATCGAGATTCCAAGTCAGGAAGACGGCCGTATTGACTTGTCTGCTCTACGGGCAGTGGTCGGTGATGACACAGCAGCAATGATGATTACCAATCCAAACACGCTTGGACTGTTTGAGCAAGATATTGCTGAAGCCTCTTCCATCGTACACGAAGTTGGAGGGTTGATGTATTATGATGGTGCGAATTTCAACGCGATTCTAGGACGTACGAGTCCAGGTTTGATGGGCTTCGATGCAGTCCATTACAACCTGCACAAAACGTTCAGCCAACCTCATGGAGGCGGCGGTCCTGGATCTGGACCAATCGGCGTGAAGGAACATCTCGCTCCGTTTTTACCGTCTCCCATCGTTGCTCGCCGTTCACCAACCGATGGTGAGAAAAAGCAAGCAGTTGACGAGTACTGGTACACATGGCACACTCCAGAGCACACGATTGGCAAAGTCCAACAATGGCATGGCAACGCTGGAGCAATTCTTCGATGTTGGGCGTATTATCGACGCTACGGCAAGGAACTTCGTACGATGTCAGAGCATGCAGTTCTGAATGCGAACTATCTTCGTCATGCCATTCATCGTGAGGCGAAAGCAGCAGGTGTTGACCATCTCTTCGTTGATGGGGCAGATACCATCGTTGCTAAGCACGAATTTACCCTCTCACTCGGACCTGCAAAGGAGTCCTTGGGAATTTCAGCAATGGATGTAGCAAAGGGTCTTCTCGACATGGGCTACATGGCTCCGACGGTTTACTTCCCTCTTGTCGTACCGGAGTGCATGATGATCGAACCCACGGAAACAGAATCAAAGGAAACCCTTGACACATTCGCTGAAGATTTCTGTAAGGTACTACAACTCGATGCTGAGACATTGCATAATGCTCCGACAACGACTCCAGTCCGTCGTGTTGACGAAGTGTATGCTGCACGTAATCTCTGCTTACGTCATCCATTCGATGATGAATGAGATCGAAGGGTAATCGGCTCTTGTGTGAACTGCAATAATTCCCATGTCAGTTGCGATGAGTTGATGATAAAAGCCATTGAGATTAGGATTAATTCCACAACAAGCCACCACCAAGAAACAACAAAAGCGGTGGCAACAATCATCGATGATAGCATCATTAATCCAAGAACGGTGATGCTTGGTCGGAACCGAACCAGTAACTCGTCTCCAATTTCATTGTAGCTCAGAATGACAAATTGGAACAGTCCTCGATAGACTTGCACTTCCTGTCCTCGATGAATAACTTGCAAGTCTCTATGCTCGTCCAATCGAGCCAAGAACGACTCTGAATCGCATCTGTAAACCTGCTCCATTATGATGGCAAATTGAGGTGTTGATTTAACCTCATCGCCGATATCCAACAGACAGAAGAACTCCTTCGTGTTGGACGGTTCATGGTTGGGCTGTTCGTTGGTGGGTGGTATCCCTCTGAAGAGAAGGCAATCATGAATACCCCCCTTTTCACAATGGCAGGGTCCCTGTTAACCATGGCATTTCCAATCCTTATGCTCGTTTCAGGTAAGTATCTTTCATTCGTGCCATGGTTGATCTTGATTTCTGATGTTCTTCTTGGTTTGGCATTACTCTCAACGTTTTCACAACGAAGAGTCCTCATTTTACACCGAGGAGTTCACATGAGTGTTTTCCTTCTTTCTGCCTCAATTGTATCCATCTTTACCGAACAAATCTCGCAATGGATTGCTCTCGGATGTTGTGCAGGATTGTTTGTCACAACGTTCCGTGTGGCGAACAAAACCTCTGCAGGATACGGTGTACAATTTCGCCGAGAGTGGGACGCTACATGGTATCTGAATCTGAATCCAAATCGCCTCAATCATTGGAAAGTCCTCAATGCAAAACCAAGCAATGGCATCATGGCATTATCGAGAACCAAACAGCAACTCGCTGTATTGTATTGTCAGTTTGACGAAGAGGGTTGCTGGTTGCATTTGGATGTCTTTTCAGGAGAAATTTTCAATCTTGAGCAGTTCTTGATTGAAGAAGAGTGAAGGGTCATCTAAAAGAACTACCCGCGATGGGGAAAGGTCATGGATGTATCTATCTTACTTGGCTCGAAGTCTGACATGCCAATTGCTGAAAAGTGCACAAAGGTGCTTGACAAATTTGGTGTTAACTATCAATTGCGCGTAGCTTCTGCTCACCGTTCTCCAAAATTTGTTGAAGACATCATTCACAAAGCAGAGGAAGATGGATGTAAAGTCTTCATCGCTATGGCGGGTCTTGCTGCAGCACTCCCTGGTGCAGTCGCTGCATTAACAACCAAACCTGTCATTGGTGTTCCATGCGGTGGTCGAGTGCCGTTTGATTCCCTTCTCTCTATTGTTCAACTTCCACCAGGAGTTCCAGCAGCAACTGTCGGTGTTGACCGAGGCGACAACGCTGGTCATCTTGCAGTACAGATGCTAGCCCTCGTCAATGATGACATGGCACAACGCCTCGTTCAAGACAAACTCGACCAAGTTGAGCGCGTACTCCAAATGGATCGAGAAGTCAACGGCGGGGCTTGAGATGTTCGATGCGCCTGAATTCATCGAAGAATCAATTCAACAAATGAAAGCAATCATCGATGATGTTGCAATCATTGCGTGTTCAGGTGGCGTCGACTCGACTGTAGCAGCTGTTATCGCCAACAAGGCTGTAGGAAACCTCCTGCATTGCGTCTATGTTGATACAGGTTTTATGCGAAAAAATGAGACAGAAGAAATTGAGGCTATGCTTGCAGAGCAAGGCATCAATCTGATCACTGTCAAAGCGGCAGACCGTTACTTCGAGGCACTTCAAGGCATAACTGAGCCTGAGCAAAAGCGAAAGGTCATCGGAGAACTGTTCATTCGAATCTTCGAAGATGAGCAAAAGAAATGCGGCGCAAAGTACCTTGTCCAAGGGACTATCGCACCAGATTGGATTGAATCCGGGGGCGGTGTTCGAGATACCATCAAATCGCATCACAATGTAGGTGGATTGCCAGAAGACATGACGTTAGAGATCGTTGAACCACTCCGAGAGTTGTACAAAGACGAAGTTCGTGAACTCGCTCGCGAACTTGACATCATCGTGGCGGAACGTCAACCCTTCCCTGGTCCTGGATTGGCTGTTCGTACATTGGGTGAACTTACTCCTGAACGTGTCGAGGTTGTACGTGAGGCATGCGCTATCGTAGAAGAGGAATTTGAAGCAGGTGCGGCAGCAGGTGAAATGGAATTGCCATGGCAATATTTCGCAGCACTTCTACCGGTTCGCTCCGTAGGAGTTCATGGAGATGTTCGTGCCTATGGTGAAACGATTGTTGTCCGAGCGGTACGGAGTATGGATGGAATGTCAGCAAGATATTCGGAGATTCCACATCATATTCTGCAGAAGATCAGTACGCGTATCACAAATACGGTCAAGGGTGCAGTTAATCGAGTTGTTTACGATATTACGCACAAACCGCCGGGTACAATCGAGTGGGAATAGAGCGCTACCTGTCTCCTTGTTCGTTGAGCATCTGCTTGGCAATTTTCAATTGTTGTCCCCGTTTGAAAAATGTGTACCAATGCCAAAAGCGGGCCGCAATAGCAAGTGGAAGCAGGAAACAAAACAACACTCCGAGGACTGTTTCGGAAACCATGCGTTCACCTTGCTTCTGATTGGATAAAATTACGCCGATTGTGGGGCTCGAACCCACGACCTTGGGATTAACAGTCCCACGCTCCACCAGCTAAGCTAAATCGGCGAGTTTGGCCACTAACATCTCCTTTATGATGGCTTCCATCAATTCAAGTCGTTGAACAATTAGAAATTGTCACTGTTTCAAGAATCCTTGAACCTACACCGACTTGGTAATCGGAAATGGTGATGGAATTCTTGAGCCGTTGAATCAATTGCATATCGATTCCATATGGGCCATCCAATGTGAGGATGACCTCGCCTTGCTCCACTTTAGATCCAATGTGCTTGTGAATTTGGATGCCTATTCCATGGTCGATTTCGGCCCCTTGAACTGACCGGCCAGCACCAGCTTCACAAAGGACTTGGCCAATGACGAGGGCGTCCAGGTCTGCAAGATGGCCAGACTGTTCAGCGTTCAGCGTGTATTGTTGCGGAGCGCGTGGCAAAACACTCCATGGATCTTCAATCAATTGTTGAGCGAGGGATGCCTCAACGCCTTGTCGGACAAGCATTTCCTTGAATTCGTTTAATGCGGAACCGTTTGAGATTACCTCAGCAATGTCAAAGCCCAGTTCCCCTGCTTGAGCTTGAACCAATTCCATTGTATCTTGTGGGCCCATGCCTTTGAGGCAATCAATGGATTCAGCAATCTCGTGGCTGTTTCCGAGCATGCTTCCTATTGGATGGTCCATTTGAGTGAGTTGAGCCGTTACTTCAATGCCAAGTTCTGTACCAACTCGAACCATGGATTGGGCGAGTGCACGAGCATCTTCGGAATGTTGCATGAATGCAGCGCGACCAAATTTCACATCAAGCACAAGTGCTTGAATCCCTTCTGCTGCCTTTTTTGATAGGATTGATGCTGTAATCAATCCAATACATGGAACGGTCGCAGTCACGTCTCGAATAGCGTAGAGGATGGAATCGGTTGGTGCAATCTCTGCTGTTTGTCTTGAAATAAAGCATGGATTTTCAATCATCTCTCCGATCGACAATCCTGTGTTGAATCCCTGTATGGATTCCAACTTGTCAATCGTTCCTCCAGTATGTGCTAATCCTCTTCCAGCAAGCATCGGTACAACTGCTCCACAAGCTCGCAATGCAGGTGCAAGAATCAAGCTCATCTTATCACCTACTCCGCCAGTTGAATGCTTGTCAACTGCACCCTCTCGGTGAGGTAAACGCTCACCTTGCTCGAGCATTGCTTTTGTGAGATGCGCTGTTTCATGAGCATCCAAACCATTGATTTGACATGCCATGAGAAATGCTCCAATCTGTTCGTTGGGAATTTCATGGAGGTGTTGAATGAACCACTCGATTTCGCTCTGTTCTAGGGCTCGTCCATCTCGTTTCTTTGCAAGCAAGTTTGGAATATGCATTGCAATCAACTCTCATCGACAGACGCTAGGCCAATTTCAGCGAGACGTTGATGGAGGTATTCTCCTGCTGTAATTGCGGGGTAATCGACAGAACCGCTGGACTGTTCAACAAATTCGGGAAGCGGTGTCAAATCTATCTCGTTTCTTGGATGCACGAACATTGGCATTGAGAATCGACGTTGTGTAGGATCGCCTGGATTGACAACTCGATGCGTTGTGGATTTGAACAATCCATTGGTAAGGTTCTGAATCATGTCTCCAGAATCTACGATAATTTGTTCATGATTCCCTTGCACATCGATCCAAGACCCATCATGATCCATGACCTGAAGTCCTGCTGCGGTAGCGGTCATGAGTAATGTGATGAAATTGATATCCTCATGGGCTGCTGAGCGGACAGCACCTTCCGGTGTTGATGAATCGAGCGGAGGATAGTGAATGATGCGCATGATGGTATTGCCTTTTTCAGCCATTGATGGCAGCCATTCGGACTCTTTGCCAAGGTAGATACTGCATGCTGATAGCAACTGATTTGCAATGGATTCCATTTGATTGTACAGGCTGTCAACCTTTTCCTGGAACCCTGGAATATGTTGATCTGGCCAGATGTTTTTTGGATATTTCAGGTCGGAATCACTTCCTTGTTGACTTCGTCCTGTTTGCCAGAACTCTTTGAGATCTGGTGCAGGATTGTCCTTTGCATGTTCAACGCCAAATGCGGTGTAGCCTCGCTGATGAGAAATCTCTGGTTTTGCATAGAGTTTCTTCTGGGATTCTTCAAGCATGAAGAAAGATTCAGCCTTTTGATAGGTTTCTTCAATCAATGACAAATCAATGCCATGGTTGGTCAAGGCAAAAAAGCCAATATCGGTCAGTGAATCGCCTATGGTTTGAATGAATGCCTTGACTCGTTGTTCATCACCAGA
>Ga0181568_10001764_pt1 | contig 19675 bp, 15 predicted proteins | sample 101ome_20_FD_133758 | JGI IMG/M metagenome (GOLD analysis project Ga0181568, IMG submission 133758) | Coastal salt marsh microbial communities from the Groves Creek Marsh, Skidaway Island, Georgia - 101404AT metaG (megahit assembly) | ecosystem: Environmental > Aquatic > Marine > Intertidal...
CATCTGCATCGAGCAGCTTGTCTGCAGTTTCGGCATGAACTGGATGAGCGGATTACCGTCCTCGTCGGTGCTGATCTCGCCCGTTGCACGGTCGCGCTGCGGCATACCAACCTCCACGAGGCACTGGCGGCAGTTCGCCGGCGCAGACATGGCCGGGTGGTAGCAGAAGTGGGGCAGATCGACGCCGTTGTCCAGACAGAACTGGAGCAGGCCGTGCTGCCCCTCGAATTCGAACGTCTGGTTGTCAATGGTGATAGTCGGCATATCGTTCAGTTTCGGTCGATTAATCGGACGCGAGGCATGTTCAGGCCATGACCAGGTCAGCACCCGAAGGGACGAGGGACGGCTTGCATTTGGCTTCGAACTCGTCGCGGAAGCGGTTGATCGTGTAGCGAACCGGCCAGGCTGCTGCATCCGCCAGAGCACAGACCGTTCTGCCCTCCATCTGCGAACACAGGTCCATGAGCAGATCGAGGTCGCGCAGGTTGCCTTCGCCCTCGTCAATGCGTGTCACGATGTTCTCGAGCCACCCGGTTCCCTCGCGGCAGGGCGTACACTGTCCACAACTCTCGTGATGGTAAAAATGGGTGATGCGGCGCAGGAAGGACACCATATCCGTGTCCTCATCCATGATCAGCATACCGCTCGTTCCCATCATGGAGCCTGCTTCGCGCAGCGAGTCGGCGTCCATGGTCACCCCGTCGATCATGTCAGCCCGCAGGACGGGTGTCGAGGATCCGCCGGGTACCAGGGCTTTCAGTTTCTTGCCGCCGCGCATGCCACCGGCCACCTCGTAGATGAGGTCGGAAATCAGCATGCCCGTCGGGTATTCGTATACGCCGGGGCGGTTGACATGGCCGGAGATCCCATAAAGCACCGGACCTGGATGCGACTGGGCACCAATCCCTGCATACCACTCGCCACCGTTGCGGATGATGAGCGGTGCACATGCGAGCGTTTCCACATTGTTGATGGTCGTCGGGTATCCCCAGACGCCTTTCTGGGCGGGGAAGGGCGGCTTGATGCGTGGATAAGCACGTTTTCCTTCGAGCGAGTTCATCAAGGATGACTCTTCACCGCAGATGTAGGCGCCTGCCCCCTTATGGATCACGATGTCACAGGAGAAATCCGACCCCATGATATTCTTGCCGACGTAGCCCTTGTCGTAGGCTTTCTCGAGCTCGGCTTCCATGTGCGTAATCCAATCGGCAAATTCGCCCCGGATGTACAGGAAACCCGTCTTGATGCCCATGGCATAGGAGGCGATCAGCATCCCTTCAAAGACAGAGTGGGGGTTGTACTCGAGCAGCTGTCGATCCTTGAATGTGCCGGGCTCGGATTCGTCACCGTTGCAGCACAGGAAGCGAGGGACGTCGGGGTCAATTGGGGGCATGAAGCTCCATTTGAGTCCCGTTGGGAACCCTGCACCACCACGCCCCTTCAGGCCGCTTTTCTTCATCTCATCCGTCACGGATGTTGGATCCCACTTGTCGGTGGTCAGGATCTCACGCAGGGCGCTGTACCCCTCATTGGCTTCGTAGACATCCAGCTTGTGGAGGTCTTTTACCGGGGGAAGCAGCACCCGCTTGTAGTTGCGCCAATCGCCTGCTTTGCTCATTGCGTTCGGTTGCTTTGTAGGGTTCTTGCGTTCGGCGGGAGCCTGCTATCGGGTCGTTTCGCTTACGGGACCGGCCTGGTAGGCTTCGGTGTGTTCCACGTCCGAACGGCGGTTGCCTCCCAACTCATCCTCATCCTGCGGCAGGGTCACGGAGGTAAAGGCTGGCATCCGGTCTTCGCGAAGGGCATCGATCAGGGCATCGATCTTCTCCTCGGTCAGGTTGTGGACGTACGTACCGTTCGTGATCTGCAGCATGGGAGCCGATCCGCATGCTCCGAGGCACTCCGCTTCCTGCACCGTAAAGATGCCATCTTCGGTGGTCTCACCCTTGTGCACGTTCAGCTTTTCCTCGAGGTAGTGCAGCATGTCGAAGCCGCCGCATAGCTGGCAGGAGAAGCAGGTGCATACGTCCAGGACGTATTTCCCCTTCTTTTCCTTGAAATACTGGGTGTAGAACGTGGCCACGCCGTAGGCATTGGCATAGGGAATGTTCAATTCATCGGCCACCAACTGGACGACTTCCGGAGGCAGGAAACCGAACTTCTCCTGAGCCAGCCACAGGGCGCGCATAACCGCGCCGTCGGCCGTCGGATACCGGGAGATCCACGTTTGGATCTGCTTTTTCTCCTCGTCCGAAAAGTGCAGTTGGTCGGCCGGGATGACCGGATCCGGTTTACGGTCCGGGAGACCTACTACGGGGTGCTTGATGAAATCAGCCATGTGGGGAAGCGCCGCCTGGTGTTGAAGTTCTATTTGTCAGCTTCGCCGAGGACGGGGTCCACGGTTCCGATGAGAATGACCATGTCGCCCATGTGGGCCCCTTCGAGCAGGTGCTCGAGGCCTTGCAGGTTGGTGAAGCTTGGAGAGTTCATGCGCGCCCGCCATGGATATCCTGTTCCGTCGGACTGCAGGTAGAAACCGAGTTCGCCTTTTGCCGCCTCGATGGCGTGATAGGTAGCAGCACCCTTGGGCGGTGCCACACCGGTATCGGTATACATGAAATCATGGATGAGGCCTTCCATGGAGTAATAGACCTCGTCCTTATTCGGATAGGCGCGCTTGGCGTCATCCGTTCGCACCGGTCCTTTGACCGTCTTGAGTTTTTCAAGACACTGTCGAATGATCTTCACGCTCTCCTTCATCTCCTCGAGACGCACGAAATAGCGGGCCAATGCATCGCCTTCGGTGCGGATGGGAATGATGAAGTCGACCTCGTCATACTTGAGGTAGGGCTCGAAGCGTCGGATGTCATGGGCCACGCCCGAGCCACGCAGGTTGGGACCGGTAAGCCCCATGCGCACCACATCGTCGGCTGACATCTGGCCGATGCCCACATTCCGGTCAATCCAGATCCGGTTCCTGTTGAGCAGTTTTTCCCAGCTTTCAACAGCCTCCGGGAAGCGGTCGGTGAAGTCCTTGATGAGGCCGATGCCAGTCTCGTTCACATCCGTGGCCACGCCGCCGATGCGGGAGTGGGAGACCGTCAGTCGTGCTCCTGCCACCTCGTCAAAGATGGCGTAGATGTCCTCACGGTACTGAAACGTCCAAAGGAATACGGAAACAGCACCGGCATCCATGAGTCCGACGCCCATCCAGATCAGGTGGGCCGAAATGCGGGCCAGCTCGGACATCATCATCCGGATCCATTGGGCGCGCTCCGGTACTTCGATGGCGGCCAGTTTCTCAACCGCCAGACACCATGCCACATTGTTGGCATAGGGCTGCAGGTAGTCCATGCGGTCCGTGTAGGGCATGAACTCCTGATAGGTCTTGTTCTCGGCAATCTTCTCGATGCCGCGATGCAGGTAGCCGATATCGAGGACGCTTCTCTCAATGGTTTCGCCATCGAGTTTCACCACGCAGCGCAGCACGCCGTGGGTGGCCGGGTGCTGCGGACCGATGTTGAGCACCATCTCGTGCTCGAGCGGATCGGCTGGCGCACCGTCACCGGACGTCTCAAGCCAGGAATGCTTGGTTTCGAGTCGCTTGTACAGCGCCTCGTTGTGCCGGGGCCAGAACTTCAGCGTTTCCGACCAATCTGTCTGGGAAATCGAACTCATCAGTCGTTGTCCTCCTCGCTCTTGACTTCCTGGAAGCTTTTTGGCGGCTTGTGTCCGTGGGCTGCAGGGAAGGGATCGCCGGTCAACTCGCCTGTCGGCGACTGTGGCGGAAGGGGAAGGGACCCGGGAACACCAAGCAGCGGGAATTCCTTGCGCAGCGGGTGGTACTCGAAGTCCTCTGGCATGTACATGCGGCGCATGTCCGGGTGCCCGTCAAATGTGATGCCGAACATGTCGTAGCACTCACGTTCGTTCCAGTTGGCGGCCGGGAAAATGCCGGTAACGGTCGGCGCCGTCATGGTATCTTCCTCAACCCGGATCGTGATACGGATGCGTTTACCACCCTCGATGTTCACCAGATTGTAGAACACCTCGTAGCGCTCTTCTTCCGTAAAGCGGTCGCTGCCACCGAGATCCGCCAGGTAGCTGAAACCCTTTTCCTCACTCAGGAAGCGACAGACTTCCACGATGGCCTCCCGGTCAACGAGAACCGTGTGTTCGCCTGCGTAGACCACCAGGTCACGAATGCTCTGGTCGAAGTGGGCCTTGAGGGCATCCACGACGTCCGCCACCTGCGTCGTTGCCTTCGCATGCGGATTGTTGGCGACGGCTGTTTCCGGCTCCTGCGGAACGAAATCGAACGGTAGCGTGCTGGGCGCCTTGGGCGTCTTTGGAGAATCTGCCATGGAGCTCATCGGATGGACAATCCGGAGGGGGATACCGTCGTATCGCCTTCCGGGGTGATGATTTTTGGTCGCGCCGGTGCGATGCTCGGGGACTCCTTGCCGGAAATACCATCCTGTGCTACCGAGTACTCGTTGCGCACTTTTTCCTGAATGTCCATGAGGGCATGGATGACGGCCTCGGGACGCGGCGGGCACCCCGGGATGTAGACGTCGACGGGCAGGAAGTTGTCAATGCCCTGCACCACACCATAGCATCGGTGCATGCCGCCCGAGGAGGCGCAGGCACCCATGGAAATACACCATTTCGGGTCGGCCATCTGATCCCACACCCGACGGATGGTATGCGCCATTTTGTAGGAGGCCCAACCAGCAACGATCATGAGATCAGCCTGGCGTGGGGAGAAGCGCATGGCCTCGGCACCGAAGCGAGCCACATCGTACTTGGGCGCGGCAAAGGCCATCATCTCAATGGCGCAGCAGGCCAAGCCCATGGGCATGGGCATCAAAGAGTTGGAGCGGGCCCAGTTTACCACCGCGTCGACGCGGGTGGTCAGGAATCCCTCCTGGAGGGCGTTTTCAGATCCCATGGTAGAAAAGTTGGGGTTGAAACAGGTTCGGAGCGGGGATCAGTCGAATTCCAGGCCGCCCTTCTTGATGTCGTACACCAGACCGATGGTCAGGATGACAACAAACAGGAGGACAACCGCCATGACGCCCGGGGCAGCACCTGCCGCAATGAACTCGTCAAAACTGACGGCCCACGGATACAGGAATACCACCTCCACGTCAAAGACAATGAAGATCATGGCCACCAGATAGAACTTGACCGAGTAGCGTTCCCGAGCGGAGCCAATCGGATCCATCCCGCTCTCGTATGAGGTCAGCTTGATCTTGTTGTTCCTGCTCGGACCCAGCAGAGAGGCTGCTTTGAGCAGGGTAAAGGACAGGCCGGCTGCAATACCGAGCTGGATGAACAACGGGATGAAATCCGAGAGCATGATGCTTCCGCCTCCGTGGCGGCTGAATCAGGACAGTCTTGGGACAAGGACGAAGCGCGACCCGTGCCGTTGAAGTGGTGCGGATCACCGGCAATGCCCCGGACCCGATGGCCAATCCAAAGGTGGTTTGAGCCAAGTTCGAGGGCAGATCTTCAGGCTCAAGAAAGTACCGATCAAAGCCCTGTAGGTCAACGAATTCCCGCACAAGATTGGGCAATTGATCGCTAGTTCGCAATCCTTCAGGGCTCCGTGTCCATTGATTTGGTTACGGACCCGTGAGGGCGTTCCTGTTCCAGCGTGTTCAGGCCTGGGCACGTAACCATGAAAAAGGGCGCCGCGCGCGTGCGCGCGGCGCCCTTTCAAACAGCCTGACGGTGTACCAACCGCTGGGTCGGTATGAACCGTTTACTGAAGGGTGTAGGTCAGGCGAGCCTGTCCCATGCGGCCCATCTGCGGCGCACCGATGAACTCGCGGTGCATGTTGTCCAGCACGTTGCTGATCTGCAGATCGATGCGCAGTCCGGGCTGGAAGCTGCCCATGTCGAACCCTGCACCCACGTCCAGGAGCATGTAGCTGTCAACGTCACCCACGTAAGGCCCGGAAAGTACTGGGAATCCATCCGTGTACCGACCCGCAGCATTGATGGAAAGACCGGAGTCGAAGGCATATTTGAAGCCGGCGCTTCCCTTCAACTTGGGAGCGTTCAGTGACAACTCCAATCCCGTTCCGGCTTCGTCCAACTCCTCATCATCGAAATAATCATCGGTGACGATGGACGCATTACCGAAGACGCTGAGTTGATCACTGGCCAGGTACTGGAAGGCAATGTCGGCGCCGTAGAAGGACACCTGACCGAAGTTGCGGTAGGTCAGCATCAGCTCGGGTGTTTTGCCCACACCCGGGTTGTTCTGCTCAGGCTGCACAATGGCCACGGGCGTGCCTGCGCTCGGGAGGGCATCTCCGGCAAGCGCCACCAGCAGCCCGGCCGCCTGCTGCGCAGAAACACCGAATTGCCCCAGTGCTCCCGCAAGCTGTGCATTGTTCGCGATGCCGGTAGCAATGGCAGCCGTCAGGTCATTGGCCAGGTTAGGTACGATCACGAACGGCGTCTCCATCAGGAGGGGGCCTACGAAGTTGTCACGCTTCGTCCAGTAGCCATCCGCCGTGAAGAGGAGCTTCTCGCCGATGATACCCTTGTAGCCGACTTCGAATGTGTTCGTTACGGTCTGGCTGAGCGGTTGGACATCCACAAGATCCCGCTGCGAAGAAATCTGTACGGCTCCGGTGGAGGTATTCAGGAAAGCGAGCAAACCGCCCGAAAACCCATTGACCTGCGTCAGCTGCGGGTTCAAGAGCGCCTGCAAGGTACCTGCTGTTGCCGCATCCACCGGCAGGCCGGCAGCACCCAGCATGGCGGCGAGCGTTCCAGCCGGAATGGCCGCAACGCCCTGGTACATGGCGGCGTACGTTGCATCCAGTGGCAAGCCAACGGGCTGTGGAGCGCCGAGGGACGCAGGGTTCAGGCTGGAAGCAACCAGATCCGTTCCTGCAATCCCGGCATAGGCCGCGTTACGTTCCCAGGTATATCCATCTGCGGCTCCACGTCCACGAATGGCAATATCCGTGCCCGGAATGAATCCGGCGATGATGTTCAGGAAGTTCGAGTTCGTTCCGTGCGAGGAGTACGCCCGGTTGAAGGTTACCCTGAACGAGTTCGCACTGTTCGGTTTGAAGACCAGCGCAGCGCGGGGGCTCAGGTTGATATCCTGATTTCCGATGGACGAATAGTCGGCGCGGACGGCAGCCGTGAAGTCCAGCTTGCCCGTCAGCTTCGTGGTCGATTGCAGGTAGCCACCGAACTCATCGATGCCCTCGTCCGTCTGGATGGTGCCTTCCGTATCCGGACGCGTCATCTCGAAGTCAGCGCCCAGGATCAGGCTCTGGCGGCCACTCGCGCTGGCCCAGTCATACTGCGCCTGACCGACGAGTTGCGTCGAGTTGTCGACAACGTCGAAGGCGCCGTACACGCGGGACTTGCCCGCATCATTCCTGTTCAGGTACACCTGAGCGAAGAAGTTCTCCAGATTGAGTCGAAGTTGACCGTAGGAGTAACCGTAGCCTTCGGCTTGTAGCGTTCCTACGCCGGAAAGCACAGTAGCCTTGAGAGTCGAGTAGCCGACGTTGGCAGACAGGGAGCCCGTTTCACTGAAACGATACTCCAGATTACCGTTGATATTGGATTTCGAATAATCCGTATCCCGTTCGCCGTCGATGGCAATCTGGCCTGCATCGTGGGGGTCGTTCGGATCCAGGGCCCAGTCTTCAGCCTGCAGATAGGTCCCCGTAAGCTTGTATCCCAGCTTGCCGTTCGATGCTACGCCTGCATGGCGGAACTGCCCGCCGAAGAGAGACTGCTCACCACCCTGTACAGAAATGGTGGTTCCCGGATGGGAAAATGGATCCTTGGTGATGAAGTGTACAACGCCTGCGTCAACGCCGGCGCCATAGAGTGCCGATCCGGGGCCACGAACCACCTCAATACGATCCACGTCGATACCGATGTTCGGCATGATGGAGTAGAGGTTCACAGCCAGCGATGGCACGGCTGCCTGACGGTAGTCGGTCATGACGAAAGCTGATCCGCCAAAGGCGTTGTTGAATCCGCGAAGAACCATCTCGCGGCGGTCAACGCCCGTTTGCTGCATGTCTACGCCTGGTGTCGTGCGAAGCGCTTCCACTGAAGACCCGCCCACGCTCGACTCGATATCCCTGGCCGAGAGCACCGAAATGGATGCCGGCGCATCAAGGGCCTTCTCCTGTCGACGGGATGCGGCAACCACAACCGTGTTCAATTCCAATCCAGTCTGGCTGAGCGCGCAGTCGAACGTCGTCGAACCACCTGATGTCACCGTCACTTCAGTCTCGCAATCCTGGAAACCAACATAGCGGGCCCGAACCGTGTAGGCGCCCGGTGCAACACTGAAACTATAGCGACCATCCATATCGGTGGCAGCACCCGCCACGATGGAACCGTCATCAGAGAGGGCTACAACGTTGGCTCCGGGGAGCAGCGCCCCGTCTTCTTCGGTGGTAATCGTTCCTGTAATCGTGCCGTTCTGCTGTGCGGCTGCCGGGAAGGCAACAAGGGCGAACATCATGATCGCCAGGGTGCACGCAAAACGTGAAATGAGATGGGTCATTTGGCTCTCCGGAGGGTGAAAGATCGCGCCGGGGAAGTCGACTCCTGGGAGCGCTTCTCGGCAAAGGCCACTGAGGCCGGCCCGCAAGAATAACAATTTCCGGATTCACCTACACAATATTGCCCATCTATGCGTCGTGATGGCGCTTCAGTGGGAACGGTGACGAAGCGCCTTTCCGGGTCGCATCCCAGTCATTGCTTCCAGATCAAGTACAGGGACGCCACCGACAAGCACATGGACTACGCCCTGTGCAAAGTGATGGGGATTTCCGAATTCAGCGGTGTCGATGATGGTGGCAGGGTCGAACAGGGTGATATCGGCTAGGGCACCTTCCTTCAGCAGGCCCCGATCCGCCAGGTTCAACCGCTCGGCCGGCAGGCCGCTCATCTTGTGGACGGCTTCCTCCAGGGTCAAAACGCTGTCCTGCCGGACATAGCGGCCAAGCACCCGGGCAAAAGCGCCGTAATTGCGGGGGTGGGGGACGCCCTCGTCCATGGCTGGGATGCCGCCATCAGACGAGATGGAGGTCCAGGGATGTCGCATGATGGTACGCACGTCCTCATCGGACATGGAGTGGAAGACACCCGAACAACTGCCCGCTTCGACGAGCTCCATGGCCACATCAGCGGCGTTTGGGACCGTTACTCCCAGTCCGCGGTCCACCAAGATGTCCGCCAGGCTTTTCCCATTGAACGATGCATCGAAACCGCATCGGGCCGCCACGATGGTCGACGGGTCGGCGCCGCGTTCGACAGTGATGTGGTCGATGACATCCTGCCGGATGCGCTCGCGTTGCGTCGGATCCTGCAAACGCTGCACAAGAGCATCGAAGCCGCCGTCCTTGGCCCAGGTCGGAAACAGGATGGTCAGTCCGGTGCTGGATGCGGTGTAGGGATATTGATCCGAGGAGGCATCGACGCCCTGCGCACGAGCTTCATCGATCATCGCCAAGGATTCCGAAGCCATGCCCCATCGGCCTTTGCCGATGACTTTGTGATGGGTGATCTGCACGCGTGCACCGGAACGGCGCCCTACTTCCAGCACCTCGTCGACGCTTTCCAGCAGCCGGCCGCCTTCATCCCGGATATGGGAGATGTACATGCCGTCATGATCGGCGACAGGGCCCGCCAGCGTCGCTACTTCATCCACGTCGGCAAAGGCACCGGGCGTGTACTCCAGGCCAGAAGAGAGACCGAATGCCCCATCCTGCATGGCTTGTTCGACCTGGCGGATCATTTCATTGATGGATTCGGTCGATGCCCGAACATCATCCTCTCCTAGTACGCGTGCCCGCAGCGAACCGTGGCCGAAGAACACGCCGACATTGACCGCGGCCGGATTCTCGTCCAGATAGGCCAGGAAGGCACCCACATCGCCCATCGAGGACCCGTCCTGACCGCCCAAAACGGTGGTCACACCCTGCCGGATGTAGTTCTCCGCATCCGGTCGCTGCACCACGGCGCTGCCTTCGATGCTGCCGCCCGTGGCATGGCTGTGGATGTCGATGAAACCAGGGGCGGCCACCAGACCGTCTCCCTCAATCCGCCTTCCGGCGCTGGCATCGGCCAAGTCTCCGATGGCGGCAATGCGCTCCCCGCGGATGCCTATATCTCCCGAGAAGGCGGGCTGCCCACTACCGTCCACAATGGTGGCGCCATCGATGACAATGTCGAAGTCAGCGCGCTCGCCGGCGCATCCGGCCAGCAGGAAAAGAAGGGCAACAAGCGTGCGTTTCATCGTTCTCCCCGGAATACGGCACGACCACTCATCGTACCGGTATGCTGGCCATCACGCAGGACGTGACCGCCGTTGACAAATACATGGTGCATGCCCGTAGCCAGCTGGTGTGGGGCCTCGAAGGTGGCGTGGTCCTGAATCGTGGCCGGGTCGAAAATGGCGATATCGGCGTAGTGGCCTACCTGCAGACGACCGCGGCCCACGATGCCCAGGTTGTCCGCCGGGAAACTGGTAAGTCGTCGGACGGCTTCTTCGAGGGTGATGATGCCTTCATCCCGGACGTACTTGCCCAGCAGCCGGGCAAAGTTGCCATAAGCCCGTGGATGCGGGTTGCTGTTCAGGTTGTCGCCCTCCGGAGCAAACGAGCCCGCGTCGGAATCGAAGGCCATCCAGGGCAGGGCAATCTGCTTGCGCACGTTTTCCTCGGACATCAGGAAGTACACTGTACCGACGCGCGTTGAGTCGTGGATGACCAGGTCGATGGCCACGTCCTCGGGTGTCGTGCCCCGCTCCTCGGCAATGTCAGCCAGCGTCCGGCCGGTCAGGTAGCGAAGGGAGTCCTCCCGGAAGCCCACCACCATGATGCCTTCCGGACCGGCAGCCAGGCCCAGGTTTTCCCACTCGTTGGTGGGCGTACGCATTTCTTCCAGGACACGGGCTCGCGTTGCGGGATCCATCAGCCGTTCGCGCCATGCGCCGAAGCCGCCTTCCTGCACCCAGGGTGGCATGTGGGCATCCAGACCCGTGGCCCCGGCCACATACGTATACATGTCGGCGGAAATGGCCAAGCCCTCGGCACGGGCTGCCTTGATACGGGCAATAGCTTCGTCCATTTTGGGCCAGTTGCTTTCGCCGGCCGCCTTCAGGTGGTACACCTCCGCCTTGACATCAGCCTCCCGGGCAATCGTGATCAGTTCCTCAAGGGCCTCCAGCAGCTGGTTGCCCTCGGAGCGCATGTGGGAGATGTACATTCCGTCGTACTCGGATACGACTTTGGACAGCTCAATCAGCTCTTCCGTGTCGGCGTAGAAGGCCGGCGCGTAGATAAGAGATGATCCCAGGCCCATGGCGCCGCCCTCCATGGCCTGCCGCACGAGGGCTTTCATGCGCTCCAGTTCCTCCGGTGTCGGGGCGCGATCCTCATACCCTACTTCGTGGATGCGGACCGTCGTAGCACCGACAAACGATGCCACATTCGTGGCGATGCCCTGCGCCTCCAGCAGTTCCAGGAATTCGCGCAAGGTCGTCCACGTGGGGCGGTTGTCCGCGCGGTACTCCTCTTCTTTCATCTGCTCGTTGAGCGGACCCTCGGACCATCCTTCCCCGAAGACCTCGAGTGTCACGCCCTGCATGATGTCACTCATGGAGCGACCGTCCTCGCGCAGGTCACCCGGCGCCCAGGAAAGCATGTTGATGAAGCCCGGCGTCACGGCCAGGCCGGACGCATCGATCTCGTTTGCTGCCGTCAGTTCCGACAGGTCGCCGATGGCAGCAACGGTGTCCGCATCGATGGCCACATCGGCCACATAGGGAGCACTGCCGTCGCCATCATACACCGTTCCTCCCCGTATGATGGTGTCGTGATCCGGGGAGGCACAGGCTGAAAGCCCTACCAGAAGGAGGGTCAAGAGAAACGAAGCGCGCATGGTGTCAATGGGATCTACTGCGTGTTCAGAGCTCGGGAGTGGCGTGTGCATCTCAGTCCCGACCCTGTCGGTTGACCATCGTTGCGTGTGACTGGTCCACGGCCATCATCAGGACCTCCGATATGTTGACATGGGCCGGTCGGGATGCGCACCAAAGAACGGTTTCGGCCACATCGTCCGGCGTCAGGGGATTCGTGTCCGAATACACCGAATCGGCACGCTCATGGTCACCATCGAATCGGACCAGGGAAAACTCCGTTTCAACCAGTCCCGGGTCCACCGAGCTGACGCGTACCTTCGTCCCATGGAGATCCATTTTGAGCCCCTCGTTCAGCGCCCGCACAGCGTGTTTTGTGGCGCAGTACACCGTACCACCCGGGTAGACCCAGCGCCCCGCCGTGGATCCGATATTGATGACGTGCCCGTGGTTGCGCTTGACCATACGCGGTACCACCGCGCTCGTCACGTGGATGAGCCCTTTGACGTTGGTCTCGAGCATACCCTCCAGGTGCTCAGGGCGCGTTTCATAGGATTTGTCGAGCCCCAAGGCCTTCCCGGCGTTGTTGAGCAGGATATCGATGTTTTCCCAGCCATCGGTAAGCGAACCAACGGCTTCAAACACGGCGCCGCGATCGGTCACGTCCAACCCAATGGTTCGTGAGTGCGTGGAGAATCGCTTTTTGAGCTCCTCTGCAAGGGCGTCGAGGCGCTCTGCACGTCGTGCCGCCAGGATCAGGCGTGCGCCCTCACGCGCGAACGCGACCGCGCAGGATCTTCCGATGCCGGAAGAGGCGCCGGTAATGAACACAATTTTGTTTCTGAGGTTAGACACGTTCTATCGGGAATGAAGGACCAAGGACTTCGGCTGTACAGGATACAAAAAATGTCGCCCCCACTTCCTTCTTTTCGATGCCTTTGTCCTCATATATAACGGCCCCGTAGGGTCCTCCTGGTATGGCCTTTTTCGTGCGACCACTCGCTTTTGCGGTCTTTTCAGTTTTTCTCGCGCTTCCTGCTTGGTCACAGGGCGTTTCCGGTGCGCGTCAGGTCTGTGACGGGGGTATGGCTGCAGGTTTTGCCTGTTCAAACGTGGATCTTGTGTCGTGGATGGACCGAAGCCAACTGACGACCACGCCGGCCCAAACCGACCCCTTCGGAAACGTCATCCAGCCCTCTTTCAACATGAATGATATCTGGGGCTGGAAGCATGCCGAAAGTGGCCGCTCGTTCCTCATCGTGGGTCGCTACGACGGAACCTCTTTCGTTGAGGTTACCGATCCATACAACCCGGTTCTGGTTGGTGAACTCCCTTCGGACAAACGGGATGCGGCCGGCAACGTGGCGCTGTCTGCGTGGCGTGATATGAAGGTCTATGCCGACCACGCCTACATCGTAGCCGATTCTGCGCCGGGGCACGGCATGCAGGTATTCGACCTGACGCAGCTTTTGACCTACACCCACCCGGTCGTATTCGAGCCCACGGCCAGGTATCAGAGGATTTCCTCGGCCCACAACATTGTCATCAACGAGCAGACGGGCTTTGCCTTCATCGTGGGCGCGCGGGGTTCAGCCACGGGTGATGACTGTGGCAGCGGGCTGCACATGATCGATCTGTCGGATCCGGCAGATCCCCAGTTTGCCGGATGCTACTCGGAATACGGTACCTCGCGCGGCGGTGGCGCCTACACCCACGATGCGCATTGCGTGGTCTACGAAGGGCCGGACGAGGACTGGCAGGGTGCTGAGATCTGCGTCAACTCGAATGAGCAATCGGTTGTCGTGACCGACGTCTCGGACAAGCAGGCGCCCTCCACGATTTCCGTGGGTCAGTACCCGGCCACGGAGTACACGCACCAGGGCTGGCTCACGGATGACCATCGCTACTACTTCCAGGGCGACGAGCTCGATGAGGCACGCGGCTCGGTGGGCAACACGCGCACGATCGTCTGGGACCTGCAGGATCTGGATGACCCGGTCGTTGCCTCAGAGTACCTGGCGCCCCGCCAGACCATCGACCACAACATGTACGTGCGCGGTCATTTGCTCTTCCAGAGCCAATACGTGGACGGCCTTCGGGTGCTGGATATTTCCGATCCGGTCACGCCGGTGGAGGTGGGCTTCTTCGACACCCATCCTTCGAACGCCGGCATCTGGGATGGCTCGTGGTCGAACTACCCGTACCTGGACGATGGCATGGTAGCTGTCACGAGCTCCATCGATGGTCTCTTCATCGTGCAGCCGCAGGCCAGCCTGCTGACCGGTGTCGATCCTGCCCGGGAGCTGCCCTCCGGTATCTCGCTGCTGGATACCTATCCGAACCCATTCCAGTCGCAATCGGCCCTGCAGGTAACGTTCTCCCGGAGCGAAGTGGTCCATATTGACGTCGTGGACATGCTTGGAAGGACAATACGGCGCGTTTTTGAGGGCGATGTACAGGCCGGGCAGACCATGCGGCATATCATCCCGGGCGAGGGTCTCCCGGCCGGGACGTACATGCTTCGCGTCCGGGGAGCGTCCTTTGATGTGTCCCGTCCACTGATCAGGGTGCCGTAAGGGAGGGATCCTTGATGGCCCGATCCGCGGTCCAGATTTTGACACTCCTGTGCGCTCTCATGATGTGCTGGGCACCCAAGGCCGCGGCGCAAGATGGCAAGAGTCACGAGGATTGGATTCCTGCAGAGGCTGCCCATGGAAAACGTGCCGGCCAGGCTGACCTGTGCAGGGACGGGCGTGCTGCCGGCTATCCCTGTGAGCATGTTCATCTACTCTCGTTCCTGCCACTTCATGAGCTGGGTGCCGGTCCCGGCATCGGGCTGAACGATGCCTGGGGATGGATCGACCCCGAGACCGGACAGCGGTGGGCATTGGTCGGCCGAGAAGACGGGGTTGCCTTCGTGGAGATTTCCGATCCCGCTGTGCCGCGCTACGCCGGCCAGCTTCCCATGCCTTCCACGGCACAGGCCAATGTCTGGCGGGATATCAAAGTGGATGGGTGGTACGCCTTCATCGTGGCTGACGGCAGCTACAGTCGGCAGGGTCTCCACGGCATGCAGGTGTTCGATCTTCGGCGTCTGCGTCAGGCCACCGCGCTGCCCGTAACCTTCGATGCGGACGCCCATTACACGGAGTTCAACGTTGCCCACAACGTGGTTGTAAACGAGGAAACGAACCGCGCCTATGTAGTCGGCGCCCGTCTCGATCAGCGTTCGTGCAACGGTGGCTTGCATATCATCGACATCTCCAGCCCTTTGCAGCCTGAATTTGCAGGGTGCTTTGCAGACGCCGGCACGGGGCGACAGGGCGGCGGCTACGTACACGATGCGCAGTGCATCGTATATCGCGGACCTGATTGGGCGTATCATGGACGCGAAATCTGCGTTGGATCGAACGAAACAGCCATCTCCATTGCCGATGTCACCGATGCCGACAATCCTTCCGGCATCGCCAGGGGCACTTATCCCAGCGCCTCGTACGTGCACCAAGGATGGTTTACCGAGGATCAGCGCTATTTCATTCAGAATGACGAGCTGGATGAACGGGTCTTTGACGAGCAGACCCATACCTACATCTGGGATCTCGAAGACCTCGATGATCCCGTACTGCTTGTGGACTTTGTCTCTGATGCCGTGTCCACGGACCACAACCTGTATGTCCGGGACGATTTCGTGTATCAAGCGAACTACTCGAGTGGTCTTCGCATCCTTGATATCTCGGATCCATCCAAGCCGTTCGTTGCAGGATATTTTGACACGCGCCCGGATGACAGCGCGGTCAACTTCAATGGTGCGTGGACGGCCTGGCCATACCCGGATGACGACCTGGTCATTATTTCAAGTCGGGGCGAAGGCCTTTTTGTGGTGCGCCCGGGCGCGCTGTTGGGTGTCCGCTTCACGGGGATGGAAGGACACGCCCTTGACGACGGTGCCCTTGAACTTCGCTGGTCCATCAATCGGCCATCTGGCATTGAACGCTATGATGTTCTCCAGCTGGACCCTGATGGGGCATCAACCCGGGTGGCCTCATTGGCTGCTCCTGTCGGCTCTGGTCAGATTTCAAGCCGGTTGGCGATGGGAGAGGGTGTTTTTCGTTTCCGGATTGTGGCCGTGGATCAGGGTGGCGAAGCCCTTGTTTCCGATGATATCGTCGTCAATACCTTGGCTGGAACCCACCTGCTCGATCCGATCTGGCCAAACCCGGCCAGTACCATGGCGCGGGCCCGGTTGGCGGTATCCCGGTCACAGGCAGTCCATGTAACCCTCCATGACGCACTCGGCCGCGAGCTGATGCCCTTGTTCGAGGGGGTTGTCTCAGCAGATGATGCACGGGACATCGGGATCGATGTTCGCCGCCTGGCACCGGGCCTCCACTACATCCATGTAGTAGGTCAGTACTTTTCTGAAACCCGCTCCTTTGTTGTGACCCGCTAGGTGCGCGTTTTCCGGCGCACCTCTAGGAGCGTCATGAAGGCCGACACAGCGAGACCGCCAAGGCCCAGCGCCAGGATCACTGTCATATCCTGCGAATGTGCGGGCAGCAGCAGTTCCCGATCTTCGGACAGCCACGGCCACAGCGAACGCAGGGATCCCATCATCAGGCCCACCAGGACGGCCATGGTCAGGTCATGAGCCCGATCCAGAAGCCATTTCAACACGACGGCAAAACTGCCGAGGCCGATACCCGCCCCCAAAGCAAACACGCTGATTACGACCAGGTCCCGGGCATCAATGGCCTCGAAAACAGGCGCATACATACCCAGAACAAGCAGGATGAAGGCACCGCTGACGCCAGGCAGGATCATGGCGCAGATGGCCAACGCGGCAGCAAGAAACACAGCCAGAAGGCTTGGCTCCCCGGTATCCAGAGGCGGGATGCCAACCAGAAGGAAGGAGACGGCAGCAGCAACGAGCAGCAGCCCCGCGTGACTGGGCATGGGCTTCTTGATACGCAGCCACGGGATAGGAAGGGTACCGAGAATGAGTCCAAAAAAGAGACTACGGCTCGCTTCCGGCCAGCTTTCCATGGCTTCAGGAATAACGGCGGCGCCAAGCAAGGGAGCCAGCAGTACCCCCGCGCTCAGCCAAAACAGGAAGGACAGGTCCAGGGCGCGCAGGTCACTCCAGCATCCGGCAAAATCCAGGCGCAGTGCCTTCACTCCTGAGCGGGCCACGGTGCTCAATACGTCGATCAGGCGCTCATAGATGCCGAACACCAGCGCCATGGTACCACCGCTCACCCCGGGAATTACGTTGGCTACACCGATGCCGATACCTTGACCCAGCCATGTAAGCCAGCGAAGCAGTGTGCTCATGGCGCGCAGTTATCGATCCAAACCCAGCATGCGGCGGATTTTGCTGTGTCCGAATAATTCTGGCCATGCCTCTGGAAGGTGGCTTTTCTGCTCGGGGTCAAGCCCGAAAGCCATTTTCATGGAACGCACGCTCTCTTCGGCATGGCCCAAGGCCAACTGGGCCCTTGCTTGGGAAAGGTAGGTCTCAGCGCAATTGGGCTTCAGCTTCAGCGCATGACCGTATGCCTCCAAGGCTTCCTCGAGCTGACCCGCTTCGAAGAGCGTTTCCGCAAAGTCCATCCAGGCATCCGAGTTTTCCGGTGTCATCCCGACGACCTTACGATAGGCATTCACTGCCTCAGCGAGTCGGCCCATGTTGTACGCGCAGTCGGCCTTGGCATGCCAGAACTCCGGCACATCGGGATTCAGCACGATGGCTTGGCTGAAAAAGCTCAAGGCATCCTCGAACTGCTCCATGGCATCGTGGCAGCATCCCAGGCCGTACCATGCTTCCGCATAGGTGTCGTCTGCTTCGATCGCTTTTTCGAAGTAGTGTATGGAGCTCTCGAACAGCCGTAACTCCTCGTAGGCCAACGCAATATTGTAGCACGTGGCAGCATCCTCACCTTCGATTTCCAACACCCGCTTATAACTCTGGATCGCCTCTTTGAGCTGCCCCAGATTCGCCAGTGCATTGCCACGGTTGTAGTGGGCCGACGCAAATTCATCTGCGATGACAATGGCCATATCGTAGGACTCAATGGCCTCCTGATAGCGCCCCATGCGGTTCAACACGATGCCGCGGTTGTACCAGGCGTCCTGTGAATAGGGGTCGATATCGAGATGTCGGTCGTAGCAGGCAACACTCTCGGCTTCCTGCTGCAGCCTGTCATGGCAGAATCCCAGTTCATACCACGCCTCCGGGTGCTCCGGGTTGATGGTCGTGCACTCGGTAAAGACATCGATGGCATCTGCAATACGATGCAGCCGCTCCAGAGTGACTCCCATGTTGCACAGCGCCTCTTCGTTTCCGGGATGCAGGTGAAGCACCTCCTCGAAAGCGTCCAGCGCCTGTGCTGGCTCGTCCATGCTGTCGAGCGTGATACCACGATTAATCATGGTTTCCACGTCGGTTGGATTCAGTTCGAGAGCACGATCGTAGGCGAAGAGCGCCTCGGGATGTCTGCCCATGTTATTGAGCAGGATACCTCGGCGCAGCCATCCATCAGAGGAATAGGGGTGTATCTCGAGCGAGCGATCAACGACACCCAATGACTCCTCAAATCGTCCTTGTTCGAAATAATAGGACGCAATCTCTTCCAGCGTATCCGAGTCGAAATATACCGAGCGTCCCTCGCGCTCGAAATGAGCGGCCAGGTCTTCAAGGCGCTGTTCGTCCTTGGAGTCCTCGAAGTCGTCGAAACCGAAGTTGAAACTGCTCATGCGCAGGACGTGATCATGCCGGGTAGGGAAAGCACACGGAGGCCGTGCTGGAGCCTTTCAAAGCAGACCGTTATCAAAGGTTCGCGAAGCGCTAATATGATATGTGAGCGTTCCGCGAAAATCAAGAATCCAGCTTCTCCCTGCGCGCTTATATTGTGGGCCCTAGATCGTGTTGGGCGCGCTCATTCATCGCACCTATAGAGGAACCGTACCGGTAGTCCGTGGCAGGGTATGATCATCAGCTTTGAAGGAATCGATGGCTCTGGGAAAAGCACCCAGGCCCAGCACCTGGTCCCATGGCTCGAGGGCCTCGGTAAGTCAGTGATGTACGTACGCGAACCCGGAGGCACGGATCTCTCGGAGCGAATTCGCGATCTGCTTCTGGATCCCTCCATCTCCATGGATCCGTTTACGGAAATGCTTCTCTTTTCTGCCGCACGATCCGAACTGGTTCGTTCCCGCATACAAGCAGCGCATCGTGACGGGCACATCGTCATCTGCGATCGCTTCTTTGACTCGACCGTAGCGTATCAGGGTGGAGGCCGGCAGCTGGCCGCACCTGAATGGCTGCAGCAGTTCCAACGCGCTGTCACAGGGGGCGTTGTGCCGGATCGCACGTATTTGATCCGGGTTGACCTGGCAACAGCCACGCAACGCCTGGCGCACCGACTTGGTCAGGGCGCAGGAGATCGCATGGAGCGGGCGGGTCCTGGATTTTTCCAGCGGGTCATCGATACCTATGACCACCTGGCTGCGGCCGAGCCCGCGCGGTTCCTTGTTCTGGACGGTAGTCGGGATATCGACTCACTGCAAGAACACATTCGTCAGGATGTGCTGGCCCACTTGTCGTCATGATCTCCTTGGAACAGCCTCCTTGGGCGGCGGTAAATCGAAGAACAGGTGTTGCGATATGACCTCTTCCCCTCTTCCAAACGAACAACTCGAAGTCGTTCGCGGGCGCTACCTCGATTATCTGAAGGAGCGCAATCTGCGGCAGAC